>JAAUXT010020002.1_pt1 | contig 36412 bp, 47 predicted proteins | sample 7278171 | NCBI WGS metagenome assembly JAAUXT01 (sample SAMN14350112, study PRJNA611818) | marine sediment metagenome | isolation source: surface marine sediment (1.8m) | place: French Polynesia: Moorea | collected 2018-08 | reverse complement strand
GGATGGTACTAAATTTCTGGAGTATCACGAGGACTTGCAAAGTAAAAGTAATCAAGGAGGGTTGTCAACCAGAAAGTGGCAACCAAAGGTCATGAAAGCGCTTGGAAATAGTGACCCAAGTCGAAACATTGTCCTCTTGTACGACAAATATGTGTCGCTGTTACTGCCAGATCCAAAATGCAATGCACTGTACAAGTACGAGCTACCTCCGGGTAAAGTCACTGCCCACACTTGGTACCAAGACCGCCTCCTCAGCGTCAACGCTATCGCAAAGGTCGTGAACACACTCTTGACAAGGGCCGGCATTCCTGGTCGCTTCACTAACCACTCACTCCACGTGACAGCAGTGACCAGGATGTTTACCGCTGGCGTCGAAGAACAGGTCGTGAAAGAGCGCATGGGTCATAAAAGCGACGCCATACGTGCGTACAAACGTACGTCTGACAGTGTCCTTGAACAGGCTGAAAAGGCAGCAATTGGGGAGAAGTCCAAAGTACCAAAAAGGGTCAGCAAAGACGACGAGGAAGGTCTTGGTTCCATGTCAGGGAGCACATTGTATGATATGTTTCACAAGGTTGGTGGAAAAACTGTCAAGAGCATATGTTTCGAGGTCGAATACCATGACAAACAGTCAACTGACTGAAGTTGTTGACATGTTTAATGTTGGTTTCTAATTGGTGTTTGTCGCTCATGTTGTGTTTGACTATCATTCTGACATGTTGAATAGATTCTGGCAACTCTACTTAAGGTATTCTTGTCGATCATACCATCAAAAGTGCGACTGAAAAGTCGCAACACGCTCAGGACAAAAGAAACGCGAAGGTCACAGCGTTCGCCGTTGTCGACTACACGTGCATTGGCCAGGAAACTAAGATTCAGCAACTTTCGGTGATCAACCGCTGGATCTTGCATTCCTTCAGAACTCACAACAAGTGGGAAAACGAAGTGACATTTTTCGTTCGTTCGCTGTGAACAGTTTGCGCATCACGGACGTACGACGCTCTGAGCGCCAAACCGCAAGGTCCGGAAATGTCACTGGTGCACTGGCACAACAAACAAACACACCAAGACCTGGCCTTGGTTTCGGTCGATTTCTGCAGGTGAGCAAGCTTTTCGTGACTCGCGGTGCGAACGAGTTACACGAAACCAAGAACGCCGAAGGTATGAGTACAAACGGAACGCACACGCTCAGATGGTACTGCTTCTGTGTCCCGTGAGTTTCCCCGAACGTCAGGGTGTCAGAGCCTTTGGCTCCCAGGATCCGCTCTGTGTGGAGGTGACCACTTCAGCTAGAAACTGTCGACAAACGTCAAAGTTCTGTTCTCGTCGACGTGATGTTGGCGCCATCAGTCAGGACTGATCACTTCTACTTGGGGGGCGCCACCATTTTGCGTCGCAGCGTGAGTCAAAGGGCGCCGCGTCGATAGCTATTTGCTGGATGTGACTTGCATTGCGTCAATGTACAAGTCCAAAACGCACGCTGAGGCGCAAGCACCCATTTACTGGTGCGACGATGTACCGCATGACGCATTCAGCGTAAAAACAGTTCAGGGATACGCGCACGTTCCCATGTAATACCCACTGCCCAGCCTCGCGTTCAGGTCGGGACCGTCGGGGAACTCCGACGAGTTTCCGTAGCGCGGGAGGCGCGCGCCGACCGCGCTGCCCGACCGGAAGAGGGGGCGCGGAAAGCTCGAGTAGTGCGAGTGCCCCCTGACGTCAGGGTACGGCGAAGGACGCAGGCTGTGCATGGGGTACGCCTCTATGGGCTCCGGGTACGCCTCGGCGTACGCCGGCGCAGACGTAGTGGCGTGGAAGCTGCGCCGCCGCTCGTCCTTGAGGCGCCGGAAGTCTGACATGGCGGCGGTGGCGTCGTGTCTGCGCATGTCGGCGGACGAGCTGGACGTGACGTCGAGCGGGTGCGGCTCCGTCGCCGTCCAGCTGCTGAGCCCGCCGCGCGACATGCGGCTGTGCACGTCGCTGAGCCACACGCTCGGGCTCGACGGGTCGTACACGTCGGACGCCAGGAGGTGGCGCTGCTCGCGCCGCCGCTGCGCCACGAAGCTGACGAGCGTGACGACGCCGACGATGACGATGAAGGCGCCGCAGATGAGCAGCACGAGCGTCACTGGCGACAACCAGCCCGACTCCGAGTCTGCAACAACAACAAACGTTCTGACGACGAATTGTTGTGTTGGTGTTGGAGCGGACGAGAGAACACAACGTCACGCACTTCCAAACAACTAGGATTTCGAAACGTTTCCTGCCTTTGTCATTCGAATGACATTACGGTTGTGACAAACGCTTCAAAACACGGCACGTTTTTCTGTTCTTGTGACGACCCCAAGCAGATCCAAGGGAGGGGCCACCCCTGGGCCTAAACTTGTCAGGCGCCTATCTTGTATGTTTCTGACAGTGCTTTGATGTACAGTTGAGGTTTCCAATCCACTTTCGACGTGCATCGGATCAGCGCCTCACGGACGACCCCGATCCCGAATCCACCAGAGGGCGGGTGCGGAGCGTACCTTCGTTGGAAGCCTCTTCCTCCGTGCCGTAGCCAGGCAGTTCCGGGGTGATGCCAGCCTCGGGTATGAAGTACGCTGCAAGAAGCGTGAACCTTCGTGTCGTCAACACAACGAGGGACAGAAACCACGTATTTCACTGGTACAAATTTGTCAATTTGAATGCGCCGATGGTACGTTCAGCGTTCTTGACCAACACTGCCATAATTTGGTTACTTGTGGTGATGGCGGTGGCTGTGGTGGTGATTGTGGTTGAACTCGGGTACACGAACGTGTCGTTTGGGTAACCTGCGAAGAAACGTGTCAGTCAATCAGTCAATTAAACAGGCGTTTCTGTCCCGCACGTGTTTTTGGCGACCACGTGTCAGAATGGACAGAAGAGAACAACACACGACGCTGAGAACACAGCCTCTGAGCATGGCGTCGCTCAGCAACACAGTGCAGAAGGCACGAACCTTTGCAGGTGCGTTTGATCCAGACGTCGCAGCAGGGGGCGCGCTCGTCGCTCAGCGTCGCGTTGTCGTACAGCGCGCACTGCGCCGCAGACCGGTTGTACTGGAATCCTGCAGGCGAAACGCAACGTGACGTAGCAACAGTCTGCGTCTGAGGTGTGTGATCATGACTGGCAAGAAAACTGCCTCCGCGGTCAAGAGTTATTCTGCGCCAATTCTTTGGGCAAATGGGGCACGGTGAAGGTGGCCCCTCCTTTTGGCGAGTGTGCTTCCCGCACCCACAGGGGGTGAGAGTGAGCAGAATGCCGGGCGCCTCGGGAGGGGCGGGGTGCGTACCCTTGCAGTGCTGGATGTCGAGGCACTTGCGCTGACAGGCCTCCTCGGACAGCGCGACGCTGAAGACCTGCAGCGGCTTCGACCTCACGGCGCGCGACATGTAGATCGTGAAGCAGTCGTCTGCGGACAGAACACAGTGCGACGTGTGGCGAGATTCAGTCTGATGAGAGAACATGTGGAGAGCGATGCGTGGGGCCGGAGATCCAGTCGTCATTGCACGGGGAGAACAGACAACCGTGTGTCTGTAGCAACAATATCTGTAGGAAGTCGGGGCAGTGGACTGTGACCATCGAAATAAATAAACGGGACTGTTCTATATTCGCTGACTCCGACACACGGCTTGCAACATAGAAGAAAGGATGAGACAGAAACCAACGCAACAGGCACAACTGAAAACGAAAACAACAACATTTTGTCAAGTTTAGACACGTCTCATTTTCACATGAGAGCGCGGTGTACAAGTAAACAAGCAAGATAAATTTTGTCCTGCAACGTTTCCCGTGTGAACGAATGTGTGTGCTCCATGTGCTCGAGGGTTTCAGCTTCACAGCGAGTGGACGCTGTTGTGAGAGCTGCTGGTTTGTCGTTCCGGACGCACCGTTCCCCCCCCCCTTCTACGATGTTTACCGCCACGTGTGACAAAATAATTCAGCCCCCGGAGCCGCTCCGAGCCGACTGTTTGAGGCGGGCGGTGCGCAGATGCGCGGACGTGTCGCACCGGTGCACATATCGTGCGTCTCATCTTGCTTCCTATATATTATAACTCTCGTACACCTGCACTCATCGTGCTTGTTGACGAGGAACAAAAAATCTCAGGAGGAACGAAATTTCCCAAAACTTGCACGTGGATTTTCCAACACAAAGCTCGTATACGATCCAAAGAAGTTCGACACCGCGAGTTCGGTGAACTGTTGCAATGCACAAAATTGTGGCGTGAAAAGAAAACGGTCAGGTATGGGGTGGGATTGCAAGACGTTGAATAAAAGTTGGTCACGTTCCTATCCCGGCCCAAAGACAGGTGCTCAGCGTGGAACACGCGGGCGGATACGTGCGGACAGTGAAGACAAACTTCTGCTCCAACGTGTTCATGAAATGGGTTTCCTATGCAACTGGTGCCGAAAAGTGTTTTCTCCTTTCGTGCGAATTTGGCAAGTTGCCGTGAACTTCTTTGCTTCGTTTGACAAACAAACAAACATGCATGGTCGATGTTTGGTGTTCAACAAGTGGAGTCACTGTGCGGTCAGCGGAGCTGCTTGTGTCAGATGTGTGCTCAACCTCCACACACGCACAAAACAAGAAGCACGCTGCCCGAGTGCCATGGACTCCGGTGCAGATCGACCCAGAGGCGTGTTTTGAACTTGCTCCACTGACATACGTATAGAGGCAGAGTTGGACCTTCTGTACTCACAGAGACAGGTCTTGACCTTGATGAAGTGGTTGCAGCAGTTGTTGGGCATTGGGTTGAAGGCGTTGCCCCAGGGGATCACCCAGCACGACCGCTCCCAGATGTTGTAGTCCACCGCCCCGCACTCTGCGTTCGACCTGCGGGAACCACAGGGATCGAGTCAGCCGGGCTGCGCGCGTCCTGCGTGCGCGGGGCACAACGCCAGGGTGAACCTGTGAGGGAGGTCGGGACAGCGTCCCACCCACCACGTACTCACATGTTGAGGCAGTGCGCGGTGCACTCGCGCTGCGTGAGCTTCTCCATCGTGAGGCGCGACCCCCCGTACTGACTGTAGAGCTCAAGCTCCACCATCGTGTCCACTTCCTGTTTGCACTCTGCCAATCAGAACACGCGTGAGTGCACGGACGCTGAGTGACCCGGCGTGAAGGTTCCATGAGACATCAGGCCTCACAGAACAGGGCTCACCTCTGGTTCTGTGAAACCCCATGTCTGGTCGAACCAGTTAGAACTATGAGACCTGAAATCACACAGAACCACGGGCAGAGCAGTGCGGTGAGACCTCAGACCTGCAGCATTGAAGCCGCGTGGAACCACAACACCGGAGATTCATGAAGCGCGTTTTGCTACTAAATGGGACAAAGCGTAGAACAGCGAAGTCACGGATACGTGCGTACCCCTCTCGACGCCACCCAGCGGGTTCACCGTCGTCTGTGCAGCCGTCACTCTTCGTATCCCTGAAATCACATTCACACGCACACTTTATCTTCTCAGTGCGAATCCGGTGGAATCAGCTGAGGGAGAAATTTTACAGCAGAATCGGTCGACGGGAATCGGACGAAATGAAAGCGAGGCTTCCGGCGGAAGTTGCGCTGGACCACGCCCACCTGAACACGGGATCTTCCGGTGGTGGTTGCTTTGCATCGTCACCAAGTACGACTTGTTCTGGATGACGTCATGAAGGACGCATCGCCCGTTCCAATCGACGGCGAGGCACGCGGGGTTGTCTAGGCAACGCGCGACGCAGGCGTCTTCGGCGGAAACGTCCGACTGCTCCGTTCCTCCGGGCAGCGACAGGTCTGTGCTCAGCTGCATACACAGGTCTGAAGCGCGGGAAACACTTGATACGGGGAGCCCAGAATCGGGAAATTGGGAGCTCGAGTCCACCAGTTGCTTGTCAGACAGGCGGGTTCAGCACTCACTTTCGCTTGGACCCTGACAAAACTGTGGGCTGTCTCTTGTTTCGGAAAACATAACTGGTAACTTCGTACCCTTTCTCCTGGTTGTCTTGTTTTGATGTTTGTTGGTCGCTGGGCTGAGCGTCGCGTCCTGTTGGAGCGTCGCGTTGCGTGTTGAAGACTTTGGAGCCGCTGGCGTCGTCGTCGTCCCCGTCGCTGTGGCTGTGGACGACTTACGCCGCATCGTCTCTGAACTTGTGCTGCTCTCTACAACAGTCGACTTTACGGGAGCGTCCTTCGTCTTTTTGCTCGAAGTGTCTGTGGCCTCCTCAGCTTTGATCACAATCTTTCCCTTCGCCACAGACGGCGTGGGTGTGCTTTCCCGCTCTCTGGGCGGTGCTTTCTCCTGCGCTTCTGCGGGCGTTTTCCTCGACGCCCTGGGTGGCGTTTTTGTTGGCGCGTCAAGCGGTGTTTTTCCTCGCTCTACGGGCAGGACGTTTCTCTGTGCTGCAGGCGGCGTTTCTTTCCGGGGCCCTGGCGGCGTTTTCCTCGGCGGCTCGGGCAGGGCGTTGACCCGCGTTCCCGGCGTCGCTTCTTCCTGCGTCTCTGGCGGCGTCTTCCCTCGGGTGGGAAGAAAGATGGCCGCCGGACTCGTCGTGCGCTGTGTCGTGACGAACTTCGTCGTTTGCGCAGGCGCGTCGCCCGACGACTCTGCGGACACAAGTGAGCACGTTCGATTTACTGCTGCGGTGAATCCAGGGTCCGATTCAAGGGAAAGACCTGACCCGTGATATGTAACGCTCTCAACAATTCTGACCCGTTTCTAATCTTTTTTAAAATTGTGGTTCTCCCGTTTACGAGGGGTCGATGTCCCAACCAAACCCTGGATCCGCGCTTGTTACGCATTCTGCATGGACACCGGAAACGCCTCTCGGAGACGTGCAGCACCTGCGCGGTCGCAGTCCGGGTCCGGGATCTTCTCGTAGTAATTGCAACAGTCGTCGAGCAGCATCTTGTGCATCTGAAGTAAAATCCTGCACATTCGCATTTCGCACCGCACCGTTCGGAGGCGGAAGCAGACGAACCATCAAAATCCAGAAAATTGTCTCACGGGGTCTCCCTCCATTTTGCTTTGTTCGCAGATTTGGACGTTTTATCACAACACGAAAAACAATTTTCAAAGCTCGTTGAGACCTCCCTCCTATTCGGGGGGGGGGGGTGTCCTCAGAATCTGGAATGTCGTCACGTGTCTGACCTGCGAGGCGACGTGGACCCGACACGTGTTGTTGACGACGTTGTAGGCGGCGGCGGCGCAGAGCTGCGTCTGCAGACACCACGTGCGGCACTCCTGCTCGGAGAACGTCTTGTTGCGGATCTCGAACCCGCGACGCGACGAGAACCCGGGGTAGTCCTTCAGCATCCAGCACCCGCCGCCCGCCGCGTCCACGTCTGTGCGTAAACGTGAAACCTGTAGCCTCTTTCACACTGCAGGCGTCACGTGCTGCATCCATGTGCAAATAAGTCAAATGCGGGCTGCGCCTTTCCTTGTCGGGATTTACGTAGGTACAACAGATCCACGTCACGCGTTACGTCCGAGTACAAGTCTCCGGGTGTGTCCTGCTGACCTGTTGTCGGATTGCAACGCATGACGCACCCAGTGTGAAACAGGCCACAGATCTCCACAACCAGCAGGTGTTGAAACAGTCGGTCTGTTTCTCTTTGCAATGTTTCTCCACTTATTTTATTGAACAAGAAACCTGACTGTCTCACCGTTTTCGTCCTCGTCACAGAAATATCCGTCAAATTGCGAAGAAAACACCAAAATCAAACAAACAGCGAGTGCGCCCATTTTGTCCCACGATGAAGCGATTGGACTCGGAGCGCGCAGCAGAATTCTTCCACACACGGCGTGACATCGGCTTCTCAATGAAAAAGATATATTCTGCGATTGTTTTTACTGCCAGCGACCTTTCATTACAATGGTTCGAATGTTACGATTGTTTGTCGTGAACCGTTGGTCGCCCCGGGGGCGCCGAGCGGCCACCTACCTGTTGTAGCGACGCAAGGTTTTTCATCATAAAGTGCACGGGACCAGTTGTCGTTCAGCGCCCGGGGCAGGTTCCTCGCATGTCTGAACTGTGAGAATTTAACGATGGGCATTTCGAGCGAGAAACCAGTTTTCCAAGGTCGTACACTGCGTCCCTCACAGACTCGCACTGCGACGCTGAAGACGCAGCGACCACGGCGCAGACAGGGACGCGGCGCGTCACGCTGAACCCGCGCAGGGGACGCCGCTCCCCTCATGCACGAGACGTCAGTTTGAAATGCCGCGTCACAGAACAAACAACTCACTCGTACATCTTCCACGTCTTTATTCGCTCTTTTCACGAACAAAAGTTGTGCATACTGACGGGCAACACAATGCTCTTCAGACCGCGGTTTGACTAGACACTTGACAACAGGGCGGTAAGTACGGAGTTGGTGCCGAGTTCCTGTCGAGTACGTGTACGCGAGCGTCTCGGACGTGGACGCTCGGGAACTGACCATATCCTGTTCGCGAAGAGAGACTGAAGTCTCAGCAGTCGTCCCTGCACAACAAGACTGTGTGCGCAGATTCGAACAAAAACATTGTCATTGGGCCAAAGGTGAACAAGTTTTGAGACTGACAATAAATCAACCCAACTGCTTGGAACTTTGACTGGCCAAAATATTTCGATTTGATAATCGAATCAGATCGTGAAGACTTGTGCGCAAAAATCTTACCACTTGGTTTACAGCAATGTGTGCACGCACGTTTTCGAACAAACGAGGGATGGCCGTTGGGCAGTCCAGTTTTAGGGCGCCCAAATCTGATGGTTGCGTGCGACATAAAATTGGAAACATCACGAACGATTAAAAGTTGTAATACGCATATTGACAGATCGTGTTCGGCTGCTCCTGACACTGCGTGGGGCCTCTTGCCTCAGCGAGGTCCGTTTCACACTGGATGCGTCGTGCGTTGCGTCCGTGTCAGCGACGCGCGACGGACGCCGCGCCACGTGGCAAAGCTCTCGAACTCTGTTGACACGAACAGGGGCGAGACGCAGGACGCATGAACATCCGATTTACATCAGCGTGTAAACCCGGCTTGAAATTGCAAATGCTGCTCGCATTGACATTGACTTTCACCAACACAGAAACGTGGGTCTCCACACAAAACGCTTTGTTCACACTGTTCGCAACTGGTCACAGAAATGCTGAAAATCTCTGCATCATAACAACAGACGCACCTCGCGCGCGTCTCCCGCAGCTGCCGCACGTGCGCAAACACATCCCGCGGACGACGAGATTCACTGACAAATTTGGTGACTTGAAGTGGTTCGTCGAAACATTCTGTGACTTTTCTCTGCATTTTGCGTAACAGTGTTTGCAGAAAGAAGGGTGAAAACTATGAGTGACGTGCGATCGGACAATTTGATGACTGCCTCCCCATGATCGGACACAGGAAGATCGACTCGTCAATTGATGACAAAGCTGCCAGTGGTTATTGAAACTGTTGTTCAAGGACTCGATTTGCTGTAGATTCAGAAACAGACAAAACAAGCAACCAGGTTTTGCAGAAATGTTGGATGAGGGTTGAACCACGAAGCTGACACTGATATTGCTCAGGTTGGTTCGGTCCGTCACACACGGACGCGTCACACATGACGCCGAGTGAACGACGCAGCGCCCACTGACTTACACAAGAATTTAACGCGTGACGCACCTGGTGTGCAACAGGTCGAACGCAGCAGTGACGAGGCAAGGTTCGCAACATTCCCACTCTCACGAAAGTGGTAAAATATTCTTTGTACAGGGAGCAAAGGCTCTCGCTTTTCGTTGTCCGTCAAACTCGTTCAGGCGAACACCACAATGACTTTGTCTGAAGGGCAAAATCTACACGGTGTGTCACGTCGTCAAAGATAAAAGATCGTTCCTCTTGGGAGACACCGAGACTTATGACAGTAACTCAGGAGAAGCGACACAGCGTGAGGTCAGCCGGGCGTGTCGCCGGTTCCTCTCGCTCCGATTCACATCACGAGAACAAGGCTCCATTGCGCAACAAAAATTGCATCACCTGCGCAGAGTCGAACGGAGAAACCTGTTTGTCGCAATGTTCATGGATGCGATGCGACCTGTTTGGGCAAAGCGATTCCCCTGGTTGAGAAGACCCATCCCTTTGCACAAAGAAGTGTGATGCACAAGTGAAGTGATGAACCACGAGCTGTGGCCACATCACATACAGCGACTGCGCGGGTAAAAAAGCTGTGAGTGCCCCCCCCCCCCACTGAGGGTGGCTCCCTCACAATGACAGCAAATACAAAAGTGAGAACCCGAGATGTGGAAAAGGCCACTGACTGCTCCATCCGAGGCTCGATTCACACCGGATGCGTCACGCGTCGTGTTCTGATGCAAACCAGTGGGTCACAAGTGACGACTGACGCACGCAGTGACGCAACTTGTGGCGCATCCCGAGTTAATTCGGCCTCATGTGGATCCTACATGAACTCTTCTCTCCCCCCCCCCCCGAGACCTTCTGCTCTTCCAACCCACATCATCAGCGGATCCAGCTGCATCTAAACTACACGAGAGGTTCGCTCTGTACACAGTAACCCAGCAGGCTGGAGGAAGGAACAGGTCGCGCCACACCTTCTGACGCAACGCGTGTTGTGTAAAACGGCCGGGGGAACGTCACCAAACCGGGGACAAGACAAGACGTGTTTCTAACTTACCCTGGCCAAACAAGATACGAGCCATCGAACTCTCGCTCCGAGATGGGCGGGTCACACAAACAGCAACAGCGCTCGGGGCGGGAGGGGCTCCGCCCTTTTCGAAGGTCACAGTTGTGCACGCGCGGAGGACAAGTGGGTTCCTGGAGTGCGTCCTTGTGCGTTTCTCAAAAGGCGAGTGCGGACGTGGATTCTCTGAGACTGCAATGCAACAGTTCCCGATTTCCATGAAACCACTGGCGAAACACTCCTCCAGCTGGCACCCTGACAGGCCGTGCAACACTTCAGAGTTGTCCTCTCAACAGAAGAAGCGTTGCACAATTGCTTCGAAATGACCCGGCACTAAGACTTCCACGAACTCCGGCTGGGGTCGGGTCTGCACATGCGCCGTTTCCTCCGGATCCCGTGACGCACCACGTGACGGAACCACGTGACGTCCCGTGCTCCAGTTCCCGTGTTGTTTGTTTGATACACTACGCTACTCCTAAGTCACTGGCAAATGTACAGATCACGTATTCCTTCTCAGATCTCTCCCAATCACGTTGTCATGGAAACGTCATGGGGACGTTGTCAGGGTGGTTTTGCCATAGAAACGCTCGCGTGAAGTCACGCCGACATCATCGCATTGCTTCGTCGTAACTCGGCAACTGCAACAAGACAAAAACTTGTCTGAACACACAAAATTTTCAATCGGATTTGTTGTTACCATCGCTCTTTGCTGAAAAGCAGACAGTCGGAACACGGACACGCTTCCGTTCTTTACAAACGGCTGGTGGAATCGAGTCTCCACCGGCGCGCTGCGCCTGGCTCCGCCATTCAGTGCCATTCAGAGTTGAAGAAACAAGGCGCGACCATGAACGCGCACAACTCCACCGCACCAGGCAAAAACAGGCCTTTCAGATGTGCAACAGTAGGCACCTCAATCGCACCCACCAGGAGGCAGGTCGGCGGAGAAGCTCACCTGCGGGTCGCCGGGCGCCGTCGGCGGGTAGGTGGTGCGGTCCACGGCGTCGTGGTAGGCGGGCGGCGGCGCCGCCGGGGCGGGGCCCGAGGGCGGTACGTAGTCGGCGTAGAAATCAGGCGACGCCACCTCCGGACCGGTCTGAGCGAGACAAGAGAACATCGCGTGAATCTCATGACGTGCTTGAGCCATATTTCTGCAATTTGACGCACCCCTGCCCTCAACACACTTGTCCCCCCACCCCACCCCCGCCCTCACTCACGTCGTGGTTGCCCATCAGCTGGTTCCTCTCGGCCGCCGCGGTGCTGCGTCCGGTCTCCGTGTAGTAGTCGATGGAGCCGGTCGGGGCGGCGCCCGCGACCACCGGCCGCATCTGCGTCGTGCCGGACTCCTCGTCTGCAAAGCCACTCGCCGGTCAGTCGGGATCCGAGCCGGACTCGCACTGTGCGCGTCGCGCGCTGCGTCTCTGCGCACGTCAACAGGTGCTGTGTGTGTCAACCCAGCGTCCGTTGACTTGCACAGAGCCACACCGTTTGAAGCAAACAGTCCGAATCCCACACCGTAATTACAGCTCCAATAATTCAGTGATTCGAGACCTGTTACGCGTGAGCGTCTCCGAGAAATCTGCCAGCAGCGACGGGCACCAACACTTGTTGTTCAGCGGAAACACAACTCGGCAAAATTTGGTTCGCAAACGTTACGAGTACTACACACAAGATTTCTTGCAATTCGCAATTTCCTCCACAGTTGATTCGCGATTACTTCATTGATAAGAATTGTTTCACCGTTGCTAAGGGTTAAGAAGGGTGGTTGTTAGGTGCAGGCAGGGTTGCTAGACACAGGTGCAAAAACGGGAAAGGTGCAAAGCAACACAACCAAAACCAGCAACTTCAATCAACACATGATGCAAAACTGAACGAAGTTACACGAACACTATCTTCGGAAGGTCTGCAGTTCACTCGTGAAGGACTGCTGACGAAATCAAGAACAACTGAAGTCGTCGTCTCTGTTTCTCAATCCAACTCCTCAGAGTACCGTCTCCTGTTCCCACCCCACGAACACAACAGAACGCAACGCCTCGGCCTGCTACACACTGAAAGCGTCCCTGAACAGATTGAGGTACCCTGGACCGCACGTGATCACGCGTTGATTTCTGCAACGGCACAACACCTGACGCATCCAGTGTGACGAAGACCTCAGGAGCCTCAACTCATTGGGAAACTACAGAACCGGAAGCGAGAGTGAGAGCGACCCACTGAGGCGGGGGCGCTTCCTCCAGCCGAGGCAGCAGCAGGCGGCCAACGGGATCAGCAGCCCGAACGGAAGCCCCACGTAGAAGCCGCCGGCGAACGGCCTCTCCACCCGCCGGCTGCTCACTGCGCGCGCAATCAGCCGCAAAAGAGAGAGAGTCCAGAACCACTCAGTCCTCCACGGAGCCTGATACTCGAACACACAAACGCCCGGTGCCCGCCACACGTGCACGTTGAAAATTCAACGTTTGAGACACGTGCACGTGCAGTTGGTACGGACGCTGAGAGAGGTCCACAGCCGAGGAGGGATCTACACACTTGCCGTCTGCTCCATCAGGCCACGTGTTCAGCCCACACGGGGGGAGGCTGCACCTGCACGAGTCGTGTGTGACAAACAGCGCCATTGTTGGTGTTCCCACGAGCGGCAGCAGCACAAAGCAACAACCCAACTGAACCTCGAGGCCAAGACCATACAAGAACTTCGTGTTGACACGTGCTTCAGTCTGGCATGCCACGTACGTTGATCTGTTTGCAACTGGAAATCAGCCATCTTGGATTTTGAAATCAACACAGGTTCACTTTCCCTGCGTGGGGAGGCTCAAGCAGCTGATCGTGTGTGGGAGGGAGGGGACTGCAGATTCCAGATGGATTGGTGCGATTTACACCGTCGAATTTGTTTTCTGCCTCTTGCGTGTTTCACCGATTCTCTTCAGGTCCAGGTCCGAGATCTTACACAATCTGGGTGCAAATCAAAATGACACACGACCAAATTTGTCGTGTTAGAGTCCACAAGTTCATTCATTCGTGATTGAACAAGGCCACACGTATGGACACAGATATGTGCATCCAGAACAGATCACGACTCGATGATCTGTTGAGCTCGAGATGCCACGATTTCCGCGTGCGCCAACGCTTCACCCACCAAACTGTCATTGTTAGGCACTATTGGGATTGGGAGCACAGAGAGCAGCACATGCCACTCACGTGAGGGGGCGCCACCCGAGCTGACGTGGCGCTTTATCTGCTTCCAGAAACAACCGCAGCAGCACAACAGGACCAGCACCACGGCCCCGATGACCAAGTAGACGGCCGTGATGCGCGGGACCGAGGCGCCTCTTTCAGCCCTCTCAGCAACTGAGGCGACACCACGGAAAAACTTCAAAACCAGAAATCAGGCCGCGCTGTGCCATGGCAAGCATCACTTCTCCACCAAGCCAGTCGTGAGTCTTGTGAGAAACGAAGACACTCCGGACCTGTAAGAGTCGAAACTGAGGATCAAGTGGGCCGGGTTTAGCTCCTGTATGGGCTGGTGCAACAAAACAGCTGTGCTTGCGTGTGCGTGCACTGAAAGCAAAACAACGCGTAGATCTACATCTACACACAAAGAAACCAACCAAGCAAAAAGAAGTCACACACAAGAACCCGACCAAGAACGGAAATCAAAATCTCTGGGCCCAACACAAGGCGACCCCATCCGAAGCACAGCCCGAGCGCGACTTGGACGAGTTGACCCAGCGCCCATTGAGTTCTGCGGGACACAACGCCTGAACACAACGCCTGATCCAACTGAGCCTGACGACGAACAACACGGAACGCACTGCCTGGCTCGCCGTCCTGGCCCCGCCTCGCTCTCTTCTTCATGCAGCAACAGCAGCAGAAGATGATGGGGAAGATGAAGGCGAGGAACGAGTAGGCGTATTCCCGGAACTTCTCCGACACCTCTGACCGCGACGCAGCTGAGAGATTCCAAAACCCAACATCATCACACGCCCCATGTCAAGTCTGCGCCAGTGTTGGCGTGTGTTTCTTCCGCACAATTCAGCGTCTCGCGGACAGCGTCATGTCGGCAATTTCATGTTGATGGACCACGTTCGAAAATATCAGACAAACGAAAACAATCCGAGAGTCCTGCAAAAGGCCAAGTCCGATTTAGAAACAAGCAGCGTCAACAAAGGAAACCCAGAAATTCAACACAAGACGTGTAGCCACAGAAACGAACCGTAGATGCAACAGATTCGGTGAAACAACAGACTGGAACTCATCAAGGGTGTGAGAACAGGAGTCTGTGTACAGCGTGGCCCGTTCCAATCTGGATGCGTCACGCGCTGCGTTCCAAAACGTACGAATGTCACCACACACGTTCTCCTTTTTGAGAAGCCATGCGAGCGCCCTGTCTCACGCCAAACGCTACCGTTGCACAGCGAAGGTGGCGAAACAGACGCTCCTGGCGAAAACTCAACAGCCACATGAACGCTGCGCGCGACGCATCCAGTGCGCAGCGGGACTGACGCTTCCTGCACCCACTGAAGAACTCCGGGTGCTGCTCGGCGGCCCTGGAGCGCCGCCTTTTCTTGGCAACGCAGAAGCAGCAGATGATGGGCAGCAGCATGCCGCAGATCCACAGCGTGTGCAGCCGGTCGCTCCAGCCCCGGCTCCAGTCGTCCGAGAAGGCTGCACGCAGCAGGCAACAGGGCGAAAAGACAGGCACCATCAACAACAACCGTGTCACTTCTCAATGGCTGGTTCCCTCAACAGACTCTTTGTTGTTTCGGGTCATTCTGCAGCTTCGCTGAGTCTGGTCCTGCAATATGTCCAAGTCAGTGTCAGACGGTTCAGATGTGGGGAATGGAGGGCAAACGATGACACACACTTAACACCCACAAAATCAAAAGAAAGTTGCCAATATGAAGCCGCAGGGGTCAACAGAAGAAACCTCAAAGCAACTCACAATGATCTGTATCTACGGGCGTTTCACATGTAGCAGCCACGACAGACCGGGCAGACGGCAGACTACGGTTACAAAGGGTCAGCGAACAGGGACTTCAGCGTGACGTGTCCGGAGCACGACGCGTTGGTTCACGCCGGACCCACGTCGCTTCTTGCCTGTCTTCACCAAAGCAAAAGCGCGGAACTCAGGGGTTTGACGTGAAAAAAAATGCGTCGTGCTTTGGATACGTCACGTCTTGCATCCCTCCTGGTGCTGTGTCCAAACAGCAGCACTGCTCAGTGCGCCCACGCGTTTACTTGTTCTGCGCAGGGACGCAGCACGCAGCGAATCCACGACGAAGCGGGTCTCGTGGAACCAGCCACTGATGATTCCCGGGTGCCTCGGGGCTCCCGGAGGCCGCATGATCTTTGCCCAGCACCAGCAGCAGAAGAACATGAACAGGATTGTGCCGAAGAACCCCAGGATGTTGTACTTGTAATTGTGCCAGCGTCCATCCCAAACTTCAGGTTCTACAGGCCGCACCACAGCACCAAAAGAGAGTCAGTCAACAAGTCAGTCACTGCATCACTTGAGCTCTTGAGTCGACGGTTGCTCGCTCTGGCAGACGCTGCGTCTACAAAATGTCCAAGTCTGCATTAGGTGGATAAGGTGTGCGATTGGGGTCAACCAAGGAAACTTGTCAACGACAGAAATTACACACACACGCAGAGACAGAGACAGACACACACGTACATTGCTGAGCTGTTGGTTCAACAGAAGGAACCAGGCGACAAACTGACTTGCTCTGTCTGTGACGTCTCACTTGAAAACAACGCGCTGAGTCGCGCGGCGGACATCAGAAGAACCGGATGCACCCCTGGTCCCCTTTGGATGCTTCACACCTGGGACCTTGGTCTCACACAGCGTCGTTGTGTGGGATGCAACCCATTCAGGATGTTCATGGAGCAGGCCTGACGGCAGTTTGTGCGTCTCTCCCACCGGCTCCTCTCAGATTTGCATCGCCGCAAATCGAGAAATGCCGCACGCCCAGCAGAAGGCGTGAAGAGCCATTGCATTGGGCACTTGCCGCAGAACTTGGTTGCTGCAGGCGACACGCGGCCACAAACGAATCAACACTGCGAGCTGCAGCAACTCCTGCTTTAAAAGCAGTTCTGCTCAGCAAGTAGCTTGTCGTCAACGTCAGATTTGAAATATGTCGGTTCCAGATCCTCTCCAGGACAAGTGCACAAAACTGATAAAGACGAAAGCGGACACACCTGAGCGCAGACGCACCTCCAAAGAGCGCAACCTCCGGCCAAGTGACGCACATCCAAATGCGGGTGTCACAGTTCAAAAAATCTCCAAATGAGGGGAGCAAATCAAATCAACAGCAGGGCGAACCATGACCAGCAACTTTATTACCAATGAAAGAAACACCAATGCACCTGTTTTACACACGCACACGTGAATCACACACACAGCCATTCACACCGGACACATGCACACAAACAGACGAGTAGCACACAGCAAGTGTGCACCCTTCGCACGCCCACGTGACTCCACCTTCAGACACGCGCAGTGCACACTCTCGCCGGCGACTTACGGCCACAACTCCAGAGAAGGACTCCAACGATCAGAACACACAGGGCCTTGAGACCGACACCCGCCCGTCGCCAACAGCGACGCATCGAACAGACACCGGAACAGTCAAGGCGCGAACATTTGTGCAACAAACAGGTGATGAAGTTCTGCGAGCAGCACCACCCAGCGTTCATACCTTGACACCTTGAAGTGCACGATGCTCAACACTCCTTCTACTGGGGAGGGAAGTTGCTCTGATTGAACCACAACCAGGGCAGAACATTAATTACACCACCACAAGCAGCCTAACCAATTGTGAGAAGCACGTGCGCACACGCATGCGCACTCCGCACACAAGGCGCAACCCACAGCGCATGCTCGGCGCAGCCTCGTCGTCGCGCCCTCCACAGGTCATCATGGACGCGATCTGGGCGTGCCACTTCTTGAGGATCACGATGATGACGAGCACGATCATGAAAGCGGTCGCGATCAACAGCGCCCTCGTTCTGTTGGGTCCTTCTCCTCCCGCCTCAGACGCTTCAAATAAACGTTCAAAGCCTCAACGTTTCCTCACGTTTCGTCACGGTACGACGCTCCAAAAACAGCGACATCAGGGATGAGATTCCTGCAAGAAAAGCTGCTTCTGGGGCTGTTTCTGTTTGAGATCAGTCGACTCTCTTCTCCTCGGAGACCGCATAGACTGCACACGACAGACACCTGCTTCCCTCCAACACCACCGCGGTCACACACACACAAGGCCTGAGCTGCGTGCGTTACGCGGAACACGGAATCCTGACTCAGAACCCCCCGAGGCAAAGCCGCATTCCCACCACCTGGAGCCCAGTCAGGCAGAGCAGAAGCGAAGAACGAAGACGAGAGCCGAGCCGAGCCGAGGTCAGGCGGAAGCGACACAACGCAGGGAGCATGCGTTGAGACGGCAGTTTCAGGGTCGAGAGGCGCAGACGATGACGTGGACGCTGACGTCAGCGCTGAAGATGACGCGCACGCTGACACACGCGCGAATTTTCGTGTCTCTGTGTGCCCTCAACTTGGCGTATTGGTGTGCTTCTCAAAAATTTTCCAAAGAATAGAGTCCACTATTGGAGTCTGTAGAAGGGCCCACGGTCGTGTCCACGTTTCATCTCCCCCGAAACTGCTCCGTAAGATGCGACACAGTCGATTCGCGTACATTCCCCCGAACACTCCCTCCTGCACTCCTTTCTGCAGCAGAACCAGAGGATGAGGCAGACGACTCCGACCGGAAGCACCACCCCGAGGGCCACAGCCCAAAACCCGGCGCTGAAGTCTCCGGACTCCGACACTTCCGCCAAAACAACACGACACAATATGAACGAACTTCAGTCTACAGAGTCTACAACACACCAATCAAGCTCCGTCAATCTACAAAGAAATCATGGTGATCACGCACATACAAAAGCAAATTGGTCTCTTCAACAAAGTAGGACAACAGGAATTGGCAAAACAAATTGGGCTGATGACAACTCTTTCACAAACGGAAGAAATAACTGCGAGAAAATCAAGAAAACACCAAAAATATATGTGACATTTTCCTGCGGCCCGTTTCGGACTGGATGCATTGCGCGTCGCGTCACGTGACGCATCCCGTGCGCCTTACTTGCTGCGGCCTCCTCGCACCCCTTCATGTTGCAGAGTCTTTTACAAAAGAGGACGCCGGTTGCGACAAAGGCGGCGAGAAAGAGCCAGATGAACCACTTGACACTCTTTCCTTTCTTGCTCTCTGCAACGCAACGCAATCAAGACGATGAGACCCCTTCACACCACGCGACATGCGACGCGTTGAGGCAAATTGTTGTGGCAGTGATCGGTAAGCGTGAAACAGCCAACAGCACTGTGGAAATAACCGCACCGGAGTGTGCGATTTTCTGTTTCCTCCGAACGCGCAGAACGTGGGTCAGGCAAAATGGGGGAAGCACATTCGCTGAAACATTGCACATTCGGGAGAAACTGGACGGTGCGGGGCAAATCTGCCGAACAGCGTGGACGGGTTGGGTCTGATGCTCTGAAGAAGATTCCCAGTGCACCCACAAACACAACCACTTCACCCGGCACACTTGTCCATCTCCCTCAATTCGAACTCAGCCAATTCAAAATACTGCCGAATTTGAAGCATTTTCCGTCCCACCCCTCAACGAAAACAAAACAGAACGAGACCAGAGCCCTCCACACACACATGATCTCGTTTTGTGTCGCTTCTGGACAAGAAACGCCCGTCCCGCACTGTTAGTTTCTCGTTTGTTAGTTGGTTTGTCCACTCGTCTGCACGATTCTGAAACACAAGGTGTGTGAAGGAGCGCTGTCCCGACAGCGCGTACTGACAGCCATACTGCGACCCGTGTCGGCAGAGGTACTTGCACAGCACTCCGAGACACGCCAGCGGAACGGCGAAGAGCATCCACAACAACTTGGCGCTGGGGCGGGATAAATCCCACCCACTTCTCTCACCCGAGTCTGAAACTGATAGTCACATTTAGCTGAGCTCCTTGGCCCTGGAAACAGTTAAAACGGGTGAACAACCCGCCCCGCCCAATGCATTGATCCACTTCGCCCAATGTGAACTTGCCCGATGCCAGTTCTGTGAAAATTCGCCCACACAAAGAGTCCAATTTCCCAAACCAACAAGTTGCAGACTGTCGTCGCGTGAGACGGGGCGGGTCCTCTGTTCCCACCGCAGTCTTTGTTTTCGTAGCAAACGTTGAACGTCAGTACGTCGGAATGCGCGGCTCGTTGGGCGTGTTCGATTTTCACACAGAGCGCACCGCGGTGCATTGGACGCACTCACTGCGTCGACGCACTGACTGCATGGCTTCCGTTTTGCCAAATTCGGCACATTCTTCTCTCACCACTGGACAAACGCGTCGCGGAGTGTTCCGCGCGTGAAAACGAACACGCCCAACGCCACACCAATGACACTGCTCCCCGAGGAGCGTGTGGTCGCATCACCCATTCAAGTCAATTTCGTCAGGCTGTGTCACCAACACACTTCAGCTTTCGTACGCTAAATGTTTCTAAATCTGAGGCGGACCTCTGGCGTCGCCTCTGGACGCTGGACCTTCAGCGGAAGTTCCCGAACCGGAAGTCCCTTACCTGCGCAGTCCCACTCGTCCGAACCGTCGTCGCAGTCGGTGCGATCGTTACACTTGGAGCTGCCGTAGTAACACTGCTTCCCGTTGGAGCACTCGTTGGGTTTGTAAGACGGACACGGCTCGTCTCCTGCACGGAACAAACTCAGTTTTGTCACTCGAGAAACTGCGACAGAAAATGAAAACGAGAACACCGTGTTGAACACGCGCGGGGAAACTGAGAAAGCTCAAATGACATTGTGAAGAAAGGTTGGCCGCTGGGTTTCTCTGTGGGCGTGTCCACGCTTTGTCCCCGCGCAAACCTGCGCACTCTGTCCTGATTGGGTCCCGTGCGACAAATCTCGCTCCGGAGCAGAGCAGCGCCGCGCGGTTTGTTCCTTTCCAGGCAACTCGAGAGATTGTGTAGTGGTACGTACTGCATTTTCTGGACGAGCTGACACAGCTTCCGTCGTTGCATCTTTTCTGGTAAGTGGTGCATTCGCCCCCTGAAACAAAACTTGGTTTCCAAACAAGAGGTCGGAGACAGAAGCCGCGCAATCCGCGATCGATGGCCTCCCTGCCTAAGGACCTGGCCTGTCTGCACGGGACTGGGCTGAGCCCTGGAGTGGGTACCCATTCCAAACCCCTTGTCACAATAAACACGTGCTGAGCAAAACCATAGTGACCGCCTGAAGTACGAACGAATCGCCAGGGGGCAGAGGAAAAGTGGTGAGACAGACAGACAGTCAGACAGACAGACAGACAGACAGACAGAGGTCTACTCACGGCATTTCTCGTAGATCTCGTTAATGCAGCTCCCGTCCGGACACTTCTTCTTGAACATGCCGCATTCTCCTTCTGCGCACGAGAAACAATCACCCCGTTTCGCTTACGCAGCAGAGCGTCGCACAATTTGTGAAGTACTGAGTTTGCGACCAACGGACGAAAGCGAAACACGCGAAAGGTCTTTCCGCAAAGAGCCGACACTCACCGCACCCGTCAAACACCGACTTGCATTGGTTCTCCGGGCACCACTTGTAGTAGCTTCCCAACTTGTCGCATTCTGCAAGACACAAGGCGCGCTGTCAAGACTATCATCACAATCATCACCACTAACTTTGGTTTGTTTCACTCGTTACTCGCAACGAAACGGAGTAGCACGAGAAACTGCGATCAGAAAGTGAGACATGATCAGCGCTGCGGCTTCGTGTGCTGAAGGCAACGTGTGCGATGTGCCCTTTTGAATCTGATTTATTGGGGCTTTTGAAAAGGAAAGATGTCGAGAGAAACCAAACCCTTTTCAAAAGAAATGTGTTCAAAAGACAAGACAATCACACAAACCAAACATCCAGATTCTTTGTTGTAGTGGTCCTGAGATGAAGCCATTTCTCCTGGTTACACGGGCTATTGCTGGGTGGTGGTGGTGGTAGTTGTGGTGGGGGGGGGGCACTGCTTGGGAAAAATTCCGAGCGGAGCCAAACCCTTTTCAAAAGAGAGTGTGTTTTTTGTTCTTTCGCAAAAACCAAACATCAAACAGGGGGTGGGGTGGGGAGGGTAAGGTTGGGCACTTGGCCAACCTTGCCTGTAACGCACAACAACCACAAGGTGCTCTGCCCTGAAGGGACATCGCAGAATAAAACACTTTCGTCAGACACAAACGGTTGTCGTTCGGCAGAGAGACAAGTGTCGTCAACATTTCCGTGACCTGGGCTCTCTGTGATCAGGCGATGCGTACGCTCTGCGCATGCGTTCACCCGTGCGCACGTTCACAGAGTCTGACAGGAAGCCTGAGACGACGACAACCTACGCACGCCCACGGAAACGCGGTCACTTACGTTCCTTGGCGAACGCGTGTGGATCGTAGTCCTCGTCGATGACCTCGGCCGTCGGCGCTTCCGTCGGCACCGGCGTCGTCGCAGGGGGCTCGCGCGTCGTCGGCACGATCGTCGCCGCCACGAAATCTGTGGTCAACAGAATCTGTACGTGGACGGGAATGTCGGAGACATTGCACTTCAGCCCTGAATGTGGCTACACTTCTAATTTCGACACTTGTCAACTCAACCAAGTGGTCATAGAATGCGGAATGACGCGACACACCAAAGGACGCGGGAATGGCTGTGCCTGTAGTGAAAGCCTCATTGCATTGTGTCACAGAACAAACAGGACCCACGCAGCGCTCAAAACCCGAACAGAAACACAGTTGACGTCGTTTGGTGTGGACTGACCTTGGCAATATTCCTGTTTTTCGTCGCTCCCATCTGGACACTGCACAATGCCGTTGCACAAGTATTCCCGCGGCAGGCACCAGTTGACCTCGTCGCACTTGAAACCGCGCACCTTGGTTCCGTGCACCTTGATCTCGCAATCTGCAACGTGCACCAGATGGGACTGAAGATTCTTGAGCTCCAAACGACACTTGGGCGTTGAAGGAAACCACAAATTCGCGTTTTTCACGTCAGGCCTGTTTCACACTGGATGCGTCACTGTCCAAATCAAAAGGCCACGTGAAAGCGACGCGTGACGCTCCTGTGTGAAACAGGCCTGAGTGATCCCCCGTCGAAAAAGCATCAAAGTGTGACATTCTTCAAAATAATCGAAAGGGAAGCCGGGTTGACAGTGTCACCTTGTTTCGACGTCTCCTTGAAGACGCCATAAGTGAAGTTGAAATGTCCGCTGTCCAGCGGCTTCTTGATTCTGACGAACAAACCGTCCGCGGACGTCAAGCCGTAAGAAATGGCTTCACTCAGGACGGGAGAGTCCATCCAGTTCTCCTCCCTGCAGCGACACAGAGTCTGGTCAACTCCAGTTCAAGCTGGCGCCCTCCAACTCGAACGCCTTGTTCAAAATCTCTCCTGCATCGAACAGATCCTGCGAACCTTCAGACACACCAACACAATGTTTCACTTCACCTCTGCTTCAAATTTCAGCTGACGCGAGGGTTCGAGGCTCGAAAACAAAAATGAACAATACTGCACTCATGTCACATGCGTCAGAAAGCTGATGACGTACTGATCGAAGGCGTCGATCCTCAGGAGGTTGTTCCCTTCCGAACTGGGCCCGTCCTTCACGACCAGCTCGGCTGCAAGACGAGACACACACTTCAACAAGAACGCCGCGGTTTTGAAGACGCGCGTGCTGAATCACGACAACATTGAGGTGAAATGGATTCTGACAAATACTGATTTTAATACTGAAAACTTTTGCTTCAAGAGGTGGGTCCCACACAGAACATGTCCTGTTTGTGTCGCCCCTGTTCTCTCCACACACGCGCCACTTGTCGCGAGGCTCGTCGCGCGGAGACGACGCACCGTTTCTCAGCTGTACGTCGGTGACGCGCAGGAAGACGCGCAGCTTCCGGGAGCTGTCCTCGGGAAGCCGCAGCTGCCACACACAGTCGTATTTATAGGAGCCCGAGAAGAGCATGTACGTGCCGAGGCTCATGCTGCCCCCGTCCGCCGGGTCCCCCAGCTGTGGACACTCTGCAGGCAGAAAGATTCACGCGTTCATGGACAAAACTTCGCAGTGCATGTTTTGATACACTTGGCAAACACGGAGCGAGCAACAAAGTGGAGAAACAGAATATACGCACCAGAGAAGGGTTTGTCTCCAGTCCACGAATTGGGTGGTTCTGAAACAAACCAAACAGCAAACATATTCACGTGACCTGTGACTTTCAACAAAAGGAACAAGATTTCTAGACAGCAGCAACACATTTGACACGCTGGAAGGTTCCTTGCCTGGTGAAGCCCAAACTGTTGCCCGGAAGCCGACGTGGCTCGAGGTGACGGGGTTATGCTTCCGAGGGGTCAGCTTCATGAAGAGGGTCGGGCCGGTGGCCGCGATCACCGGGCGAAACCACGACCCGTCGCTGAAGAACGGCTGCTCCATGAAGGCGGGAGAACTCATGTTCGTCCCGTCGTGAATCTGTCAAGAGGACACGCACCAGTTCAGTGAGAAATGCCTCGAGTTGCTCAGACTTGGTCAAATTTGAACACTTTGTTCCAGAAGGCCTCACACCCGGCGGGTGAAGGGGTTACAGGTCCATTCCCGCCTGTCAGCACGAACAGCTGGTTTGAACGTGTCAAGATGGATTTGTGTTGACTGGGTTGTGGTCATTGTCACACAAGTTCATCCTGACCATCCCAGTTGTATTTTATTTGGATGGCAAGACGGGATCGGGGGTCACCGCAAAGAGGGTTGCAGAAGGTCGACTTGTTGACACGCGAACTGAAAATATCACCTGCAGTATCGTCCCAATCGGCAAATCGAGGTCGTCGAACACCATGCGCAGATACCCTTCCGACGTCGCCTGGTCCTGGTACTCAATCAGAAACTGTCGCGGCTCGCAACACGACACCGGGAACCAGACTGACGTCACCTCAGTCGCTCCACTCAAACTCACTGTCACTCTCTCTTGTTCTGTAATGCAAAGAAACGTGTTTTCAATCTCTCGGTCAGACGCAGCCAAACTCTCCAGTCACTTTGCTATGGTTGTCATGGAAGAGCAGCGGCCATCTTGACCCTGACCTGCCGGTTCCAGCTGTCGTCGAATCGTCTCCAGCATCTGCTGCCGCAAGTCGCTTCCGCTGACAACAAGTGCGACGAAGCTCAACACCGCAATCACAGCTGGAACGCAAACGTTGAATTGAGGTTTTCGACACCACTCGTTCAGGTGCCCCAAATGGGCATACACCAGACGGTATCTGTTGCAACCGAACAAACAGCGCGGCTGAAAGCAAACGTGGAAAAGGAAGCCCACGGTGGGTGGAAAAAATTAGTCATCGATGAAGATCGAGAGCACCGTGGGTTTACTCTCAACCTGCCTTCTGGTTTGATCTTGCGACGAGTGTCTAACTCGAACTGTCAAAACGACATCACGGAAGTCCAGAACAAAACAGACTTGTTTGCGCAAGACTTGATTGATCTTTGATCATATTGGCGACTGGGGGCGCCGACGATTGTCTGCCGCGAACGCAGGCAACAGATTCCAAATTTGTCCTTCAAAATCAGGATTGGCATCTCTTGGATAAAGTTCCCATCAGACGCGCGGTTTTTATTCAGACTGTCGTCGTTTGCGCAAACTGACAAACAAGTAAGTCTGGAAAACGGACCCGGATGATGGTCGCGTCACTTCTGTCAGCCTGTTCCGGGCCGGGGGGTAGGGGGTGGGAGGTGACATTCCAAAGTGTGGACAGACGCACACATGAATGCTGAGGGTTTTTAAGCCGTCAGCGGCACCTAGATGGCCTGCTACGCGACCATCAAAGATCTTTTTCTGGCAGATCTAGACTCTACACTCTGTGTCAGATATAGACTCTTGATCTAGATCAGAAAATGACTGACAGCTTCACATTTTTGGGGAGGAACCCAGCCCAACAAAACTCAGCTCTGAGAGAAAGACTCTTGTAGAGTTTACCTGCATGAAAGACGGCACAATATCCTTTTTGAATCCACATGTCTGAGGCGGAAGTGTTCACAGGATCACCATCAAAGTCATGTGAAAAAGCAACTTCAGCAACCGCATCTTTTTAGTCAGAAAATGGCGAAAATACAGCTTCCTGAACCCGCTGATCCCAGCACAACACGTTGACGCAGCAGGTTTACAGTTGCCCAACTTTCATCTTTCCCGAGTTTGTAGGCAACGTAAAATAAGAAAGAAATCTGTCAGATCGTGGACATATTTGAAAGGAAATTGAAAACAGCTGAAATCACTGTTTGAGAGAGTTTTATACTGTCGCCAATTTCGAGTATTTTTACGCACGTGCGTGTGCGCATTTATATGAAATCAAACTCGACCCTCCAACCGTTGGGCAGAGGTAACAAACAGCTCCGAACATGGGTCCACCAGAAGATCTGATCCAACAATTTTGTATGGTTACAGGTAACATCTTGTGATCTATTTTGTGGTGAATGTGTTGTGCAGGTGTGAAAGGTCTCAAGTTTATAAAGTACTGTGTTTCGTAAGAACCTTGTATTATCGCTCAGTTGCTTTTTTCAAAACAACGTTCTATTTGTGTAACTGTTGAATCTACTTTTCGACTTGACACGGATTGGAGCGTGCAGTGTTATCTGTTGCACCACAAAATACTTTGGTCAAAGTACAACAAAAATACAGTTGCGTTGATTTGATTCTGAGAACCACACGAATTGAGGTCACGCGAACTGCAAAAGTGCGTTCAGGTGATCGCAACATGATCCCAAGTTTGCTGGTTCTAGCGACGAGACCCGTCACTTTTGATCAATTTTGTTGCGCACGTCTCGTGCCAGTCAACACGTTCTTGACCTTCATCGAGCGGAAGCAAATCGCGTTGACGAATCCAACAAGTCTCTTGAATTTCCCGTTGAGAGCTCATCTCCTGCAGTTTGCTCACAGCCATTGTGCTTTGTGCTCACAGAGACTGAAACGCCGCACAATTTCTCGAACCCGAACAGGCAGTCCTCTTGCAAACTCTGTCAACATGTTTCCGTGTCGTCGTCAGGAGCAGAGCACGGTGTGGCCGTCTCCATGTTGACAGCCTGTAACAACAACCTGGAGCTGGCGATCGGAATGCACATGGACCAGGCTCCAGCCCCGTCCACCGCGAGCTCCACCTCCACCTCCTCTCGGCCAAGCACGAGCACGCGTGCTGAAGAGTAAGTTTCTCAAAGGTGGGACAGCTGGCCATGGTCAGAAAGTGTTTTATGTTTCAAGTCCTCGTGGAGGTCACTTGGTGAGGCGTTAGTTTGTACAAGGACAGAACGTGTCACGCGACCAATACGAACCGTTTCACCACACTTCTGGTGCCATTTACTTCACGTTCAGTTCCGCTCCTTCATCGTGTTTGCAGGGCACCAGTCAGAGCGCCCATACCGCAGGTTCAGGAGAGACTCGTGGAGGACACCTATCAGTACGGTGAGGACGCACAAGCGTTTCGTTTGCAGACAAACTCGAGACCTGCTTGAGTTTGAAAACTCCTGACGTCGCCTTTTATCCCGCATCTCAATTTCTTTCCACTGGGTGTAATTTGTTCAAAAGTTGTTTGTTCGGGTGGGGTCTGTTTTGCTTTCAAGGTTCCATCAGAGCCTCCCCCGGAAAGAAACTTGTTGCTGTAGTTTTGCCAGACCCGAGTTATCAGTTTTGACAGCAGCAGCAACGGCTCTGGCTTTTGTGAGGTGAACAGCAATGATTTTTGAGCAATGAGCGCAGCCATGGAGTCGGTGTTTGTCTGTACAGCGGCCGGTGTACCTGGCTCACGTTCACACGATTTGCCTCTGGCTGCAGGTTTCAGGGGGAGGCGAAGAGCTGCTGCGCGCTCCGTGTTCGACGGCTTCAGAAACTTCGAAGCTGAAATGAGTGAGTGCTTCTCTTCCGTAAAGATGCTGCTTGTTGCTTGCCATTACAGTTCAGTTGCAAATACACCAATGCCGTCCGCCGTCCAGGTGTTGCATGCATGCTGTCCCGCTTTCTGGGTGGGAGGGGTCATACGTGCATCGAGCATTTGAGTTTCAGATCCACAACCAGTTCAACTCAGTGCGATCGCTGGTATGCATGATGTTCAACCAGAGGAAAGTGTTTTCAGCATGTCAAGACGGATCCACTGCTGACGAGTGTGAACGTTTTGATCTCACCACCGTGTGTCGTCCCAGCAGAATCGCGCGTTGACGTTACTTGTGCGTCGTTCCTCAGGGCAGCAGGAGGAGGCGCGGACGCAGGACCCGAACGAGCCGAGCAGCGCCGCCAGCCGGAAGCGGAAGACGCTCGAGGAACTCTTCAGACCCCCGCTCGATCTCATGCACAAAGGATCCTTCAACACGGTGAGTCACTTCCTGGTGTCGCCCAACTCGCACAACTTCGCTGAGCAATGAATTCTTCACTCCGCAGCTGGGTTGTCTGTGGCATTGATGTGCTCTCTGTGTGTGTGTGTGTGTGTGTGTGTGTGTGTGTGTGTGTGTGTGTGTAATGTACGCGTTTGTGTGCATAAATGTGCGTGCGTGTGTGCGTAAGTGTGTCCCATCCGGTGGGTTCACTGCCGATCGCTTCTGTTTGCAGGCCAAAGATGCAGGCGCTTCGTCCAACAGGTGGCTGCTGGTGAACATCCAGAACTCAAAAGAGTTCGCCTGCCAAGTGTTGAACAGAGACGTGTGGAGCAACCAGGCCGTCAAGTCCATCGTGACGGAACACTTCGTCTTCTGGCAGGTGCACACCACGTGACAAAGATGCTGTGCTTGAATTGCTGAGCAAAACAACTGGAGCATCAACGCATACGCCGAACTTGAGACGTCAGACTCTGAAGGAGTCAGCAAACCACGTGGTTTCGTGTGTGTCATTTTCTGGCAGCTTTTCAACTTGACACATCCTGTGAACACACTCGGAAACATTTGACTGCAGGTGTACCACGACAGTGAGGAGGGCCGGCAGTACATGCAGTTCTACAACGTGACGGAGTGGCCTTACGTGGCGGTGGTGGACCCAGTCACAGGTCAGGCTCCTCAACGCCACAGAACACACACACACACATACACACACACACACACACACACACACACACACACACACACAGAGAGAGAGAGAGAGAGAGACTCTGTGCTCTGTTCTCACACAAGATGCTTCGTGTGCTTGTTCCACAGACACGGGACACTGTCCTGTAGAACAGGCCCGGGCACTGAGTGCACTTTGACAACTTTGCAGGTGAAAACATGGTCGTTTGGAGCAAACTGGACTGCAACTCGTTCTGTGAGCTGGGTGAGTCTCATCACATCCCGATTCTGCTTCTGTTTTCGATGATTCAGACGGGACGCAGGTTCGGGTATAGTGGGCCGAACAAATCACCATCAGAGCTGGGTTTGTTGTGGCTCACAGTAAAACCACCTGTGCCATGCCTGAGCCACACACGAACCGGAAGCCAATGCGAATATTGACGGGTTTCCTTGCGTTCCAGTGACGGAGTTCCTGACGCTGCACCCCAGTCTGGACGGCTCGTCGACCGCGTCCCCGGCGAAGAAGCCGCGTTGTGAAGAGGTTCGTGGGTCGGGCCCTGGAGTCGGGTCCAGAATTCATTGCGATCGCGGGACCCGACAGATGCACACGCTGACCAAGCTCATTTGAATTTGCCAAATTTAGCTTCCATTTTGTTCCCAATTGCAGTGAAGAACGCGACATGCAGATTTGTCGTGATTCAAACTTTCGGTGTTCAAATCCAAGCGTGTACCTTCAGCTGGCCTGGGAGGTCACGGCATTTGAATCGGAACCCAGTGGAGCGTCCTGTTCATGGTCCTCCTCACTGATGGATAGAGTTGTGACTGGGAGTCTGGGTTGGTGGACGCGATTCCGCCATATGGTCTGACCTCGAAGTCTGGTTTGTCAGAGTGAATTGGCTCGTTCCGCAGGACAGCATCGTGAACGCGAGTGAGGACGCGCAGCTGCAGGAGGCGCTGCGCAAGTCCGTCGAGGAAGCCAAGGCGACGGCGCAGGCGCGAACCACTCAACCCGCACTTCCGGAAATCTCGGACGATGATTGGCTGAACGAAGACGACGACTTGGAGACGTTCAGTGATTCTGACACTGAAGACAAACCCATGCCAAATACTCCGGTGAAAAAACCCGCCACTGCCACCGCCACTGCCTCCAGCGCCGCCGTGCGGGAGAGCGCGGCGCCGACCGAACTGAGTGAGGAGTTTCTCAACAACCAAGCGAGCGTCGCTTGTGGTGACAGCAGTAAAAACGGAGAGTCGGAACTGAAGCCCAAAAACGGGACGATCCCCGCGGCAGACACACAGGAATCTTGCAGTGCCGTCAACAAGACTGAGCCCGGTGTCCTCACAGCGACGGAGTCCACGTGGAGAACACACGTCGGGTGCTCACAAGGTGCGTTCTTTGCGCGGCCGCCCCAGGGGCAGGATACGTGTCTGATCACTGTGCGGAGGAGGGATGCAGAACAACGGGCTGCGACGGTTCGTCTCCCACCAACGTCGACTCGTCCAGCAGACGATCCGCGCGATTCAACACCGAGTGTTGTGTCTGACAAAGGACACGCGTGTGAGGCTTGGGCGATGCGTTGTGCTGCGAACAGGAAAGGCTGTGTGTGGCGAAGCAGACTTGGACATGATGTGCTGTGTCACAAGCTCCGAAGGGGACTTTTTGGAAAGATGCTAACTTGTGGAGGCAGCTAAAAATTGACCCAGGGCACTTCGCTGATGCAGGAAGTGTTGGGCTCCCTGCCGCCAACCCGCCCACCACCTTCTCTTCCTCAACCTGTATGATCCCTCTGTCCGTCGCACACGAACCAGTAACTCCAATGTTGAGCCTGGTTTTCTTTGAAGCGCAGCAATGAAATCTGTAGTGCAATCCACAACGAAACATTTCATCTGAACGCACAGAAAATTTCGACTTTTGTGCTGTGACATCGCTCACTTTGGCGTATTCGGCTTGAAGTCCCGATCAGCTTCTACAGTGGTTTCACACACGACGTATCCAGTGTGCACGAACAAGGCTTCGTGCACCAGTATATCGTGACGAATGGTGTATTTCAGACCCAGAGAGCCGACTGCAGATCCGCTTTCCTGACGGAAAAAGGGACCAACTCAACATTCCCTGCTCCTCGAAGCTGATGGTGCGTAGGTCTACGTTCTCACGTCTTCGCTCAGTGTGCACCGACCGTGTTAACCCGAAGTTTTGCCCCACCTTTTTGCCACCAAATTGAGTGTTGAAAGGAAGGCGTGTGTCTCACACGTGGCAGGAGGGTTCAGTTGTTTCAGTAGGACCTCAGTGCCAGAAAATACAAAGTGAGGCGGGGCACATCTCATTCTGCCACTGAACGGTGGTGGGGGAGCCTCGAGGGGTTCTGCAGGTCGCACAAAACACCATGCACCCTCGGCTTCCTTGGTGTTGTTGCTGTCGGTGTCACGCTCTCGTCCCGTCCTGCACTTCTTGTGTTGAACTTCGCAGGGAGCGGCAGTGTGAAGGTTCAGCTGCGATGACGCGTTTCACATCTGAAATTCCTCCTCACATCACTTGCCTCACTTCATTTCTGCTCAGTCAGCCCCATGCTCAGTGTTCTCGTTGCAGGCTGTTGTGCAATACGTGAACGAGTGCGGCTTCTCTAACGAGCGCTACGAACTCGTGACCAACTACCCGCGCAGAAAGCTGTCCTACCTTGACTTCGACGACTCCATCAAGTCAGTCGGACTCTTCCCGCAGGAAACTATCTTCGTCCAGGAGAGATAATACAGACCGGAGCACACATCTGCCGCCTGTTTCACACTGGACGCACGCGCCTCTGTTCCAGTCAGTGGACGCTGAGTCATTGCGGGCGCGTTCATTGTGAAACAGGCCCCACCGCAGCAGCGAATTGAATTGTTCTCAGGTATTTGGAGAATGTCCCCGCAATTCACACCTCATTACCCAGGGAAACGGGACACAGAGAATGGAATTTCCGTATTTGTATTGAACAAGCAATTGAAGTGTTACCGAAAACTGTTTGTGTGGTCAGCACACTGTAACAAAAATCTGGACGAGCCACCGGGTGGTTGGGTCGGGTGTGGGCTGTGCGCACTCGCCTCTCCGGACTCTGTTCGGGGGCGCAGCCCATCTTGTTGCACATTTACCCAAAATTTTGCTGGGAAATTTGTGCTACCTTGCAAGGGTTTCCAGCTGGACAAGAGGGGAAATAACAAAAATGCTTGTTTCATGAGGGTTTCTGCCCTTTCAGCGACAGTGTCAGTTGTACTTTGAATTAAATCACCCAAAACGCCTCACGATGACGGAACGCACAAGTCTTATCGGGAGCGGAAACGGCTCCCACCGAGGTGCTCTGTCCCACAGGCAGCAGGGGGCGCCTCGCGCGCGTCTTGTGACGAACATGTTTTGCACGCCGCGGACATTGTGAATAAAACACTGATGAACAAATACAGATGAAATGTGGTTAAACAGGTGTTTGTGTGTCTTGGTTCTGGGTTTGACACGACAAAAAGGTTGTGTGTATTGAAGGCACAGTTGTAGACCGTCAGAGTCTTGTACTGAATGCGTCGCAGTTGAGGTCAGTGCGCTGACGTGCCTCAGCGGTGCTGCACGTTCATGACGCATCCAAGTTCCGGCACAGAGAAGCGAAACTTTTTGAGCGAATCGTGGCCGAAACACGTCCGAATTGCAGTACGCCAAAGCCATTTGACCCTGGGCGCGCGTTCAGCGTGTGCGAAAGCCGAAGTGCGCAGAATCCGACCAGGCGCGCATGCGCAAGGCTGAAGTGCACGTCCGTCTCGGTGTGCGTGCGCCAGGGCTGAAGTGCCCAGAATCAGACCATCATGAAGGAGAAGATGGTGAGCAGCCCCATGTAGACGCCGATCATGACGAGCGTGGCGAGCGCCGCCTCCGTCGTCGACACCTTCCTCTCTGAAACCGGAAACACTGCTCATGTGATCTGCTTCCGGCGAAGCCACAGCTTTGTGCAAATCGCGTCTCCCGAAACAACCCCTTGCAAAATTGGGAGGTTGAAAAAAAAAAGCAAAGTTCGTCAATGCTTGAAACTTTGAATTTCGTGTGAATTGAGTGACTTACTTCTCGATTTGGTCGTCCCGTTCACAACCTACAAAATGAAATACAGGGGTCAATGACAGTGGAGAAGTCTAAAATTTTCTAAGCTTTGAGAAAATGATTGGCTTGATTCTGCCAACGATGCCTGGAATATTGTAAACCAAACTCAGAAAAATGCGACTGCAAAGAAACGCACTGTGGTGTTGAGGTCCGTCACGTTTTCGAACAGGACCGGGGCGGACCTGATGAGGATGTGCTGATCGCGGGTCGCGTTGCACGGGTGGATCTCAGCCCTGCAATGCGAAACGGCAGATGCAGTCTTGCAGAAGGGATCAGGATGTATGTTCGCCTTTTAGTTCCCTGCGTGGTTCGGTCGCGAGTCCCACAAGAGTTCCAAAGCGTTGTTGAACAGGACTCGGGGACGTGGTGTTGGAATCACGTGGAGCTGGGTCTCGGATCGAGGGCTCGGGTTCCGAGGGGCCATGTCCTTCTGCCGTGAGGGTCAGACCCGCACGACGACTCTTGCGCATGCGCACATGAAAAAGACTTCGACGGAGCCGTTCGACGTCGTGACGTTCACGTCGCGTAGCGTCCACGATGCGTTCAGGAAGGTCGTCGGTTCTTTGAGCGCCCACGTCAGCGTGTCGCCGGGATACTTGCATTGTTTGGTGCTGACTGACGTCGAGGACGAGTCTTTCACCAAATATGGAAGAACATGCAAACGACAAGAGTGGTTCTGGGAGCATTGCAAAAGGAAATTTAACGCGTCGAATTTTATGACCAAAGGTGTGGAAGTACGAAGCCTCACCTGCCCAAAACGAGCATCGCCAGATGCACAGGGAGTGGAACGTCCAGGAGCCCTCGGCGATCTCGCTGCCGTCGCGGCGGCGCGGAACTGCGCGAAACGCGCAGAAACCGGAAGCGTTCCCGGAAGCGCCGATCACCACGTCAGCTGCGTGCACGAGTGAATATTGCGTTGATCGTCCCTCAGTCAGTCAGTCTGTCTGTCTGTTTGTGTCGCGCTCGCTGTCACACAATCCAGGAAAGGCATCCTTGTGCACTGTAACATATCGAACCACGCACACACACACTCTCACACACACACACACACACACACACACACACACACACACACTAACGCAACACCGATTCAGACTTCACCTGTGCGCGGCAGGGATGAGTTTGCTGCTGCTGCCGCCACCGTCTCCGCTGTGATGTAGAACCCGCTGGACGTGTTGTCCGCGCTCCCCGCCAGCTCGTACTCCCCGCTCCGGAAGAGCGTCGGGCAGTCCGGGGTCTCCAGCACCTCGCTGACGGCCGTCTCGACGCACAGCGCCGCCAGGCACAGCGCCGTCAGACGTGGCGCCTTCAGGCGCAGCGCCGCCACGACGCCAACAACGTGCATCTTCTCCTGAGTTGGAGGTCCCGTCGATCAAACAGTCAATTTGTAGAAACACGTCATTTTTAACACTTCGCGTGGGCCCTTTTCACAGAGGGTGCGTCATTCTTCAAATCCCTGTGCAAAAATAACAGGCACACTCAATCGACGCGCTTTGCACTCGTTGCGTTGCTTCAACAAAGCCGCAAACGCACGGCGCATCCAGTGTCCAACAGGTGCTACTTTCCGTCTGAGGACGTCTTTGAGCGGAGTCGCGTACGTGCAGCTGCGGGTGGGTCGCGCAGCAGTGACAGCAGCAGCAGCAGAAGCCGAGAGATGGTCACGACTCAGGCGCAGCGTCCGCGGCCGCCGTGAAATTCTATCCGCTGCAGGATTAAAAGTAGACAACTGCCGCAGGTGGGTCCAGGATCGTAGAGCAGGACAGACAGGGATGACAGTAAAAACTGGGCTGATCCAGAAATCTGCGACAAGGGTGGAAGGATGGGGCTGCACGGACAGAGTCAAGATCCTAAGGCAGAGATGCACAGGTTGATACTTGGTTGAGGGATGGTGCATTCGATGGGTGGAGGCACTGTCCAGACAATGTCCAAAGCATTGTCAAAAATTTTGCAACTTCAGCCGGGCTCTGCCTTGGATCCGCAGCTGTTTCAACAGCTTTGACGCGTTCGTCATGTCTTTTGGGACATGTCCACGTGACGCGACGCCTTGTGTTTGACTGGCTGTCGCCTTTGTTCGCTCATGAGCGTCATCAGCGCCTCAGCAGCAGCTGCTTCGTTTCCGTGCTTGTTGTCCGCAGCCACCATATCGTGCCCCTGATTGCCGACCACAAACGGACTGTCACGGCCTCGAGTGATCGCAAGAAGCAAACGTGGGGCAGATCTATCTCACATGAGACTCAGAGACCTCAACGTTCGGACTTTGGAACCTGAAGGTTCTCACTCTGGGCGCTCAAGGGCTCAAGGTTCTGACCCTGGGACCTCAAGGTTCTGACCCTGGGACCTCAAGGTTCTGAGTCTAGAACCTGAAGGTTCTGACTCTGAGGCCTGAAGGTTCCAACTCTGGAGCCCCAAGGTTCTGACCCTGGAACCTTAAGGTTCTAACTCTGGGACATCAAGGTTCTGACCCTGGAACTTTGAAGGTTCTGAGTCTGGAACCTCAAGGTTCTGACCCTGGGACCTGAAGGTTCCAACTCCAGAACCTCAAGGTTCTAACTCTGGGACATCAAGGTTCTGACTCTCGCAGCTCAAGCTCCAAGCTTTGAAAACGGCAGAACAATGGGAGCCGGAGTCTCCACATTCAGAGACACAAACACAAAAGGACGGACAGACTTTTGATGGCAGTATGTATTTTGGTGACGGAACACGACACGACAAGAGATGCTGCAAAAAGCGTGCGCGGCTGTGTTTTATCCGCCTCACGTGGGGCCCCAGAACATCGCTGCCGATGTTCTGTCTCTCTTCAACGACACACGCAATTTCCACACGCCCATGGAATTCCTCAATGGCAGTAGCAGTTTGTGGGCGCGTCTGTATCTGGGGTCGCGTGACACAGACGCAGACTGAACCTCCCTGTTCTCCGCAGCCGGTCTGCGCTGTTAACATCAGATGTGACTCTCGTGCAGTTTCCGACGTTCGTCTGCGGTGGAAATTCCATCCGAGTATCTGTTTGGGATGTAGTGCTCAGGAAGCTCCTTCTCAAACAGCCCCTGGAACAAGAAGGTTTGTCGGTGTTGGAGTCACAGCCTTCAGTCATCTCTTTTTGCGCCCAGCAGACGCCAGTGAGAAAAGTTGTTCTTCGTTTTAAAGTTGGACACTGACTTTGGGCCAGAATGAGCGGCACTCTCTCCGACTTATTCTGGCCAAAGTCAGTGACCAGTTGACCACGCAGTCGAGATGTCACCAGTGAATGGCGAGTCAGAAACGTGGAAAGAAAATCATACTTTGGATTCTTTGGGGTTCCTGCTGTCTTCCGAATCGGACACAGAATACTTGTTCTTCAGGCAGCATCTTCGCACGAGGACTGCAATGAACAAGAACAAAAGTCACAGGTTCCCACACCTATCTGGACCTGCCTCGTTTCAAGAACAACGCTGCGAATATGAACCTCAAGCGGCGATGCATGCAGTGGGACGAATAAAGTGGGAATCAGCCGTCAGTAGTAGTATTAGGGTCCGTTACTTGGTGCACACTTCACGTTTATTGTTCATATTTTTCAGGTTTTTCACCGAAAGAAAGAGAATTGTGTGTATCTACATCTTGAATCAGCTT
>JAAUXT010024150.1_pt1 | contig 36417 bp, 47 predicted proteins | sample 7278171 | NCBI WGS metagenome assembly JAAUXT01 (sample SAMN14350112, study PRJNA611818) | marine sediment metagenome | isolation source: surface marine sediment (1.8m) | place: French Polynesia: Moorea | collected 2018-08 | reverse complement strand
CCCCCCCCCCCCCCCCCCCCCCCCCCCCCCCCCCCCCCCCCCCCCCCCCCCCCCCCCCCCCCCCCCCCCCCCCCCCCCCCCCCCCCCCCCCCCCCCCCCCCCCCCCAACCCAGCAGCACCCAGCAGTGGCTGTCACGTGCAACGTGTAAAGGGGTTTTCATATTGGTGACGTCGACGTCAAATGCGGACTGCAACTTTTTTGGCAAGTTGTTTTCATACGTATTGGGCTCGTGTCAAGGGTTTTGTTGCAGTCAACTGCAAATGTCCAGTGGTATTTCAATGTGCCTTTTCATGTTGAATTTTGCAGTTGCAGTCAGGAATGGTTTGTACCAATGTTTGCAGTTGATTTCAAGCAGCAGACAGACTGCAAAACCCAGCAGCTGACATTAATTTTGCTGCTTGACGTCGACTTTTGCAATTGACGTCAGCCCAATGTGTAAATCCCTTCACTCTTGACTTCTGTGTAGCTGACCACAGGAGCAATGCGCTTTGGCGTGAGGCAAGCATTGCATTTCGCGTGTTGTTTACAAACACACACACACACACAAGATTAGACATGACGCGCCAATGCCCCAGGCAGCGCACCCACAAGTGGCCGTGTCGCTATGCAGACGCGCAGGTCGCCTTGCGTCACTCTCGGCGTGAGTGGCTGCCCCGGCCGCGCAACCCGAGAACGCGACATTTCCAAGGCCACTCAGGTTCCGACACCCGACACCGGGTCAGGACAGGCAATCTCGCAGAGGTGTTGTAAAACTAGCCGGCCCAGCGATCCAGGGAGGCGCGGGCTCGGGGGTGGACCCTGGGAGAGGAGGGGGTGCGGGGCAGGGTGGGTACCCCGCAGCTGCAGCCCAATCTGGGGTGGGTCACCTGTGGGGAGGGCGGGCGGAAGTCAACCCCCCAGTGGCTCCAGCAAAAGCCATAGTTGGTTCATGGAAGGGTTGGAACCCTGGGTGGATTTGAAGTGGGTGTGGTGTCCCGTGGGCGGGGCCTGGAGTGTCGTCCGGGGAAGGAGCCGGGGCGGGCATCACATGAGCCCTTCGTGCCTGTTGACCTCGTCACTCATCTTTCCGCCAACTCTCTTTCTTCAGTGTAGAGTCATGCTTCCACCACACAAGGCCGGCCCTCGAAACCTGGATCCGCTCGTTTCCTTCCACTGTGTTTTGTCTCGCGACGCCCCGAGAATAGAAACACGTGGGCGCAGCCATTCGAAAAGTTAATGAGTCAAAAGCGGAGCGGCAGAATTCGTGCGCTGCGCGATGGGAGTTTTGAAGGTCAAGCTTTGTTTTCGTGTCGCTCTGTGGGAACGCGCAAACAAGTGTGTCGTGACTTGTGTCGGGTAGATGTTGAAAAGGAAACACTGAATTTCAACACGAAACATTGGCAACTTGATTGCTCGGGGAGTTGCGCAGAAATGAAGGTTTCCTTCTTCCCAATGCTGGCTGGGGCAGGACAGGCTGATGTGGGGTGGGCCAGGGCAGGGCAGGGCTGGGAAACGTAGGACAGGCGGGGCGGGGTGGGTGAGGTCAGAGCACCAGAGCATGATGGGGCAAGGCGGGGCGGGGTGGGGCAGGGTACGGTGGGGCGCGGTGGGGTGGGGTGGGGTGGAGGGTTTAGATCCCAGTCTAGAACGGGCCCGGTGGATCCACAGCACAAATCTAGCGCTCTCCACGATGTCGGTGCCGCACTGTGCGCACTCGCGCCTCGGCGCCTGCGGTGCGGCCCGCGCCCCGGGGGAGCTGAGCCGCTGCGGCCGCTACACGGTGGGAGCGCCAGTCTCCGTCTCTCGTCCCTGCGCACGTCAGGCGAGGTTCAGCACGGAGCCGGAGGGGCGCGACGGACAGGGTGACGCTCAAGTCCAACCGCACATCAATGCGCACTGCGTCGTTTGTTCAACTGGGTGCGTGAGGCGTTGCGTCCCTGCACACGTTCAACGTGGTGGGCCCCAAGAGGCAGTGGTGGAAGTGAAGTTCACAATGTCTATTTGCTTGACCAGTATCACAGGTCAAGATTTTCATGATGGTGGTCAAGCTTTCTGACACCCCTGGCCAAGCATATTGACACCGTGTATTTTACATGTACGAGTACCACTCCTTGGTTCGTGCAGGGCCATAACGCGTGACGCTTCTCGGGTAACAGAGGCTTGCAGTGGCTGGCAACAGGGCTGGAATCGTGTGTGATGAAACGCTGTTGTCTCTCCTCCGTCTCACCCGCTCCTCCGACGCAGTCATCTCTCAGTACAGGGATTCGCCCCTCCTGTTCCCGGAGCCAGGGGAGAGGAACCCCCGACCCCCAGCCCAATAAAAACACCCCCTCAGTCATTTGTAAATCTGGGTGAAGACCCAGGGACCTGTCCGAGAGAAGCAGGGTCCTGTTCCAGGTAGCAAACTGGGTGTTTTGTGCACTGCAGGGACAAAGTGACGCAACGTTCTCAGGGTCAGACTTTCGCACGACGTCATTTTCCACGAGACATGGCTCGCGACGCTGGTTGCTGCTGGGTGTTCGGTTCTCACTGTGAACAGCGGCGAAGCCTCCGGGTCGACACTGAGCTCGTGTCTCATGTCAATATTGAGCAGCTCGAGAGGTCCAGGTCCCAGTGGGTGCGTCACGTGTCCCGTCTCTGTTCCTGTCAAGGCGCCGTCGACACGCGAGACGCGCCATGCGGTTTTACACGATGACGCGTCTCTGGACACAATGAAAGTTGGCGTCAAGAAAAGCCTCGTCGGTTATGGGTCCACCTTTTGAGGACTCTGTCACAATTTGATGCCGATGCCAAAATGTTGACTTTGGCGTCAAATTTCAGTGCCGACGTCACCAGCGTGTACTTGACGTGACGCATGCGCTGTGAAGCCGGCGCATGACCGACCTCTCGCTAGTCTCCGCGCGCGCTCAGATCTGCTGACGCGCTGGTGTCATTAAGTAGCGCGCGTGTGTGCACTGCTCTCCACCCCATCAACACTCACTCTCTCTTATGATAGACAGCTTATGATCAGGCCCAGGGAGAGAGACAGAGAGAGAGAGAGGGAAGGAGCAAGAGACTGAAGGAGAGCAAGAGCAAGAGAAAGAGAGTGAGAGAAGGGAGACAGAGAAACAGAGGGTAAGAGACACAGAGAGAGCGATGTCCAGACAGAAGGATGATGCGACAGAAGACTGATCTTTTTCTCGACATTCTGACAGTCTGCTCGCCCCCTCCCCACCCCCTGCCACACCGGGCTCCTCCCTGCCCCACCCTGCACCGCCCCACCCCCGCCACCCCGGGCTCCTCCCCCCGCCCCACCCCGCGGCGCGGGTCCCCGGCCCATTCGTCTCGCGCCCCGGGGGACGCGGCACGTCGCGCCGCCGCCCCGCAGCTGCCGAGGCGCATGCGCAGAATTCTGAGCGACGCCGCTGTCGTAGAGATAAGGCTTCTGTGCGCAGGCGCCGCCGCAGATTCCTGGGGCTTCAGGCGCTGCGCTTTGGCAAAAAACGTTATTCATTGTGCTTCGGGGAAATTTGCAAAGAAACTCCCATTTCTTTCCAGATTTCTGAGTCTGTTCTTTTTTTTCTGCGCGGCGCAGTTTGTTGGATTCTGCTCTGCGTCCCCAGGCCGCTCGTTCTCGGGACGCTGATGGACTGCACAACACACAACACCCACCCACGTATGTCCTGCGCTGCATATCCACTGTTTGCTGGCCACGAGACTTGCAATTAAATGGACAGTAACCACGGGGTTTATCACGCGGAGCGGCGCTCATCATCCGCTGCTACAGAGGAGGAGTCCGGCTCATCCGTCACTCTGAGTGTCGGCTGATGGCAGTGAATTGTACACACAGTGGAAGGGGCTGGCCCAGGGGCAGCAGAACGGGATGGCATGGTCTGATCCACGCCGGTTGCGGGCCTGGTCCCTGCTCCACCCTTGCTCCCAGTGCTGGATTTTCCAGTTCAACCTTGGCCCTGGCCCCAGCTGTGGGCCAACCCCCCGCCCTGGCCTGAGCCCAAGCCCCAGCTCCAGCCCAGCTCCAGCCCAGCCTCAGCCCCACGCAGCCCAGCTCCAGTCCCTCAGCCCCCACCCCAGGCACCAATTCCAGCCCAGGTTCCATTCCTTCATCGGCCCAGCCAACCCAAGTCCTGACTCCAGCTCTGGTTCTGGCTTCAGCCCCAAGACACATCCCTCCCCCGCCCCCGGCTCCTGGTTCCCCGGGAGGAGACGCCTCACAGCGGAGCAGACACGGCGCCTTGCTCGCCCCCTCCCCGTGCGGCGTCTGTTCCTCGCACTGATGATGTTGACTCGACCCTACGGCGCTGGGAGAGAGAGCTGCGGCTCACTGGGTCTTCTGCCTGGGGGGGGGGGCAGCCGAAGTGAGGCCGCCCGCCTGATACACACAAAATACAAATCCGATTCTCATGAATTTTCGCCACAGTTCGAACCCAACCTGCAGGCGGTGCGGTTCTTCCCACACCAAGTGCTGAAGCCACTCCTTCGCTTCTTGCTAGATCTACTTTGGGAGAGAGGTCGGTCTCACCTAGGGTGGGATCCAGGCCGCACTTTTGCGCCATCATCATCCCCAAACAAAAATTTGCCGCCCCCTTGTTTGAGGTGTAAAAAAATTTGTTCAAAATTGCAGAAGATCCTGGGTCTGATCGAGACCACATTATGGACCCACCAGTGGTCGGACCCCAGATCCGTGACCAGACCCCAGACCCCGGACCCCATCACCAGACCCCGGACCCCATCACCAGACCCCGGACCCCATCACCAGACCCCGGACCCCGTCACCAGACCCCGGACCCTGTGACCAGACCCCGGATCCGCCCACGTGGCCGGACCACGTGACTGGCGCTTATCTCCGCCGCTCACGCTGATCAATGGAACGCAATTAGAAGGTGAAGGGCTCCGTGACAGATCCGGGCCGCGCGCGTCACGTCGCACAATAACCGAGTCTGTTTGTCTATCTGACAGCATCGAGTGAGAACGGCACAGCACGTGGGGCGGACACATGTCGCCAAGGGGACGTGTCCAGCTGACTGACACAAGCGGTTTCCACATTGGTGACGCGCGGTCGTTTTCTAGACGTCAAAATTTTACATTGCATCCAATGGTGGACTTTTTGATGTCAGCCGAAAAATGACCGCGCGTCTCCCAATGTGAAAATCATACAAGACGCACGATGTCGAATTCGACATGAGAGTTACGAACGGCATCGTAGCCAAGAGAGCGGTGTTTCCGGGCCCAGCCTCTCTGCCTCTCCAATCTGTGTCTTGGTCTCTCTGTGTCCCTCCTGTGATTCTTCGTGTCTCTCGGAGTCTGTGTCCGTCTCCCACTGTCTCTGTGTCTCTCCGTCACTGCTTCCCTCAGTCTCTCTCATTGCCTCTCCACCCTGTGTTCCTCCTTCTCCATTGATTCTCCGTGTCTCTCAGAGTCCCTGTGCCTGTCTCTGCGTCTCTCCGCTCTCCTCTGCCCTGTCGCCGGAATCCCACTGCGACCCTCAACGCAGGGGTGGCAGCTGAACTTGGCTCACGCACCTCCAGGAAGAGGACAAAACGTGTGGCTCTGACAGTTACAACGTCCTCAATGCCAGAGTTCAGACTGATGCCTTCGGCGGACCCAGGCTCAGGGTCGGAAGATCGACCATGGTTTCAGCTGGCAGCCAGCTAACCCCCAGAAGGTCAGAAATGTGAGGTGTCGGGAAGTAGGGAGGGGCCTGGCGTCATTATCAAAACATGACCTGTAACAAGTGAAAACAGTTAGGGCAATGAATTTTCGGGGTCAGCCCCCCCCCCCTGATCCGAGGACACATGTACGAGAGGAAGTGAACACGGATTGGTCGAGCCTTGACTCGCTGCAGCAGCAGCAGCAGCAGCAGCAGTCCCCTTCAACGCGGACCCGGCGGAACAGCCAGCGGAGGCGGACACCGGAAGTTGTTTGTTTCGCAGCGCACCTCGTGGTTTCCGAGAAACAGCAGCGGCGTCGAATCCGCTCCAGCAACACGGCGCCCAGCGACTCCGACAGCTGCGTCCTCTGGTGGAGCCTGCAGCTCATACTGCAGGCAGCGAAAACCCCAAGTACACCCCAAAACAGTTTGCGCTGTGCAATTTTGTGGGTTGAGCAGGCCGGGCCCTGGATCCGCTGGAGGTGACGTTCCCTTTGACACGTGTCGCGGTGCGGCGCTTTGTTTTGGTGTTGATGGCGTGATTGTTGTTGGGGAGGACAATGGGTGTACCCGCCCGCCCGCCCGGCCGCGCCGTCAGAGGAAACAAAGCCCGCACCACTCTCCCTGATACCTGCATGACGCGCTGCAATCTCATCACAATCGCTACGCTAAATGGATACAAGTCATCCACACACGCTCTGTGCCCCATCCGCCCGCTGCACGCCGAGTGCGTCACAAGAGCTCTGCGTGCGGCGTGTCCAGCGCTGCGTCACACGCTGCGTCTGTCAGGACGTCAACAGACGCCGCATTCGCGTCAAGACAGCCTCCACTGATGTGTGCAGAGACGCACTGAACGTCGCGTTGGGTGCGTCACACGTTGCGTCACTGCTCAAGTGGACGCAGCGCGTGACGCGCGCGGCGCGCCCCTGGGTCCCGTGCGTGTATCCATCCCGGCAGCAGTACACACATCAGACCCGTCAGCGAGGCTGAGTGCAGCCTTTGTTGGGTGCATTAGGCGTGTGACACTGATTACGCCTTTCACTGTGGTCTGAACTACGCATCATCCGAAACAGGAAAGTGCTGCTGACGCATCATGTTCTCTCATTGGTTCTGTCAGCTCGAAACCCTGTGTGAGAGATGGGTTCTGAAGGGCTACGTCAGGTCCCACCGGATGGATTGAGAGGCGACCCTGAGGGACAGGGTCCTCTCTGGACCCTGAGGGACAGGGTCCTGCGTGGGAATCCAAAGGAACCCTGAAGTCCTGTGCCCTGTGCCCTTCACGATCACGATCCATTTCTCAGGCCCCGTGAACCTTGATCCTGCATCGAACTGGATCAATGTGTTTGGGTCCCAGACACCCCGACAGCAGTCAGAAGAACCCACTTCTCTCCACGCCGTGCGCTGTTGCGAACACCCTTCATTTCTTCGGTCTCAGCACCCGTCTTGGGTTCCGCGCCCAACTCCCACGTCAGGGGCCGTTGCTGACGTGAGCGTCGTCAGCTCTTGGACAGGCCTGCCCACAGGTCTGGGACCTCCAGGGTCCGTCGCTTCACAGGCCTCTGGACGAGTGAGGGTCTCTCTCCCGGAGGACTCTCCGCAGCTCAATCGGCTCCTCGGATGCGTCGGGATTTCCTTCACAAACGCACACAATACACGAGTTCTCTCGTTTCCCAGCGTCAGAACGACGTGCGAGGTCCTGTCAATATGCATGTTCTGAGAATGTGCCTGATCTTGCAAATCCGAGAAGGACAATCGAATCGGCTGGTCAGCTGTTGTCTCGAATCAAACAGCCGTGTCCAATGGCTCGGCCACGAACAAGAACATTCTCAGAATACGTTGATCGAACCTCGTCCGTACAAGCGCAGGTTTCCGTTCAGCAATACCTCGTATATGTCCCCGTTTTGAGGGGAGAGGCTGACTCTGGAGTTGCACAGACCAAGGGGAGGTTGTTTATCTGGGTCCAGGGCCATTGACGTCTGTGACTGAAATCCTAAACAGCAAACGCTCAAAATGTCACAGCGTATTGTGTCACCTTGCCGTGACAATGTTGTGAATGTGAGACTCCCAATCTCACCACGTGGACCCTGCATCCGGCTCTGGAATCCATCCGCGTCAGGGCGGATCCAGGAGCTGGGCGAGGGGGCCCCGACCCCTTCGTGTGAAATGCGTGAAGCAGCGGTGCAAAACTGAGGAGTGGGGCACGGGAGAGGTTCCTCGGGAGTCCTGGGGGACCCAGCCCCCACGCTTCCAGGATCCCCGCTGCCATATTCACGTTCGCACATCAGATGTAAATCAACACAGAACTGTCGCTGCGAGGCTCTCGTTCGCATTGATAACGGCGGTGGTGGCTTCTGCCCACTCACTCATTCACTCACTCACTCATACAGCAGCTCACACCGCTCCCAGCGCCTGCTTCACACTGCACGAGTCAGTCCTCGGCCAGATCGAGGGGGCCCAGGTCTCAGGCCTCGTGATCCAGGACCCAGACTCCAGGTCCTTGACCTGCCCCAAGTCTCAGGTCCTTTACCCCAACATCACAGGTCCTTCACCCCAGCCCCAGGACCCAGGACCCAGGCCTCGGTCTCAGGCCCAACGTCAAAAGGACACGTCCCAGGCCCAGACCTGCCCAAGGCCCAGCACCCAGCACCCAGCCTATGAGGATAGTTCAGGAAGCACAACCGTCTGGACGAAGAACGACGCTGATGAGAGAAGCTCAAGTTTGGAAGAAGCGAGATTCTGGTTTGTGCGAGACGGGAAAGCAGAAACTGGGTGCACGCGCTCCAGCCTTCTTATTTTGCGCCGCGGGTGAAATTGTCTTGTTTTTGTGCGTTTCTTTTCAGTAGTGAAAGTTGGATCCCTCAGTGAGGTGGCCAGCGTCTTCCCCAGATCCTGGTTCCGCCCGCACACTCCATTGGACGTTCCGCAGACCTAGCGACGCAGCGTCAAATCACTCTCCATTGACGTGAAGCGCATCGTTCTGGTCAAACGTCGTAAAGGTTGTTTTGACGTTTGATCAGCTGTTGTGGACGCAACGTCGGCACGGTGACGTACACGTCGCGCTCCGCAGTGACGCGGACAGACAGAAGTGCTCACGTCCTCACGTGGAACCCACGACGTCACGTGTCACTTTGAAATCCACCCAGAGATCACCCGTAAAGTCACGAGTCTCACAGTGCACTTGTGATTAAACGTACGAAGAGGAATCTCTGGGTCCGACGTCAACTTGACGTTGCGCCAAATGTCCCGTCTCGCGGTTTCAAAGCTTTCTGGCGCGGTTAAAAGTAGAACTGAAGAGGAAAGGTGATGAACTGAGTCAGAAAGGCAGCACTTACCTGGGTTGCAAGGAAACTGACTCGAGTTGAAATAATCCTGCGCCTTCTCTCAATGGAGCGTGTTCACTCTGAAGCGGTGCTGTGAATCTAGATGATTCAGTGTGTGGTGCGTGTGCGTGTGTGTGTGTGGTGCTGCAGGGTCATACGCACCTTGTGTGACACCCATCAAAGCTGCAGCTCCGTTCACTGGGCCCGGCGGGTCCTGTCGAAACCTGCCCCGTCAACACGGACCACGTGGTACGAGCTCCACCAATCAGCGTCCGCGGTGTGAGGAGCTGTCGAATCCATCCATAGGCAGTTTGAGCACGGCGCCGCGGTCCGCGCCGCACGTGGAACCACCATTGACACACAGGTTACAAAGACGTGCACGTTTGGGGGCGCGGACGGAGGTGCGTGTCACACCGGCGCGTCCTTTGGTGCCTCTGTATCTGACGAAGCACGTTACACGTTCCGACTTTTCCTGTGTTTCTGCACAATGACCAACAGATCGCAGGTCGGAATCGAAACCTGCGATGGCGAAGGGCGTCAGTGCCATCGAAGGGCGAAGCCCGGGGCAGAACGACCTGCGGGGTGGTCTGACAGGGCAGGGCAGGGCAGGGCAGGGCAGGGCAGGGCAGGGCAGGGCAGGGCAGGGCAGGTGCAGGGCAGGAATTGCCGCATAGTGTCGCAGCTCACTCGGGGCGGGACGGTGCCTGGACCAGGGTCAGTCTGTCTCTTTTTGTCACGCTACGTGGGTCCTCAGTCGATGCTACGCTACTTGCACGCAAGAGTATACCTGACAGTCTCCGAGGAACTAAAACTCTGACCAAACTCTGACCAAATCTCAGATAGAAATGCTGTGCTGTTCGTCTGAAAACCCCCGCAATACTTGGACGTGTTGGCAGCGTCACTGACGCAGGAGCGTGATGCAAGACACGTGACGCGACGCACGACGCATGCGCAGCGCGGGCTTCAGGGATTCACGGAACCCATGGCAACAGCTCGTAGTGGTGATGCGACACAATTAAGTGGAAACGGTGTTGTTTGTTTCCTGTGTGAGTGCAGTGCCTCATCACTCAGCGCGCACTCTCAGCACACGGCGCCTCCCACACACGCTCACAGCGCGCCACTCTGGCTGCTCCGCGTCACGATGACGTCAAAAAGAACGTTTTGACGCAGCACGTTCGCGTTGCGTAATTCTGCGAACAGACGCATCATCGTTACATTGTTCTCCGCGCATAAAGATGTCGCGCTGTGACGGCACAACAAAGGGAACTGGGTCAGAGGGGATTCCCCGCGGTTTACACCTTAATCCGGTGTAAATCCGGCGACCGCGCTGCGCCGACCTCAAACGCAACAGGGTCAAGGTCGTTTAGGATGGGGGGGGGCTGGGCCTCCGGTCCCCGGCTCACAGTTCACACGGCGCACGGTGGAGACGCACTGTGCGCTCCGTATGAGATCCGTACGCGTGTGGATCAACTCGTGTGTGCTTGCGCTGCAGGTCCGGATCTCCTGCTCATCGGGGACGAGACCACGGTCACAACACATCCTGATGTGAAAACACAGGTTGTGACGTCATGCCGTGGCACAGAAAATTCACGTGAACGTCCACGTCCACGCTTGAGAGTTGCAGAAGCTCCCTATCGGTGCTCTGTGACGTTGGCGTGTTTTTGAGTTGACATGCGCGCTGTGGGAACTGCGGATTCACCCTCGAGTCCCTCCTGGAGCTGACGAGGCGCACGTGGGTTCCACACTGCGGCCACAAAGAGGCTTCCCTCTGAAACTTCGTTGTTGTAGAAGTGAGTTCACACATGCGCTGAAAAAACTGGCTCCTGTTTCTGTTTAATCACAACTCTTCTCTCGACCAAAGGTCTTGAAAAGTCATTGCGATTTCACAAGAACCCTCTTTCCAGCGTGTGTGAATCCTGACATGGTCGTGAGTAGAACGTGGGTGAAACCCGTGACCTTCAGTGTGAAACACACCTGAGGGGAGTGAATGACCCTGTGAGGTCCAAACGAACAGGTTTTGATGCGAACCCGACTGATCGCTACCGACCGCTCAGGGTCGTCTCTATAGCAACGCCTCAGTTTCCACAGCAACGCCTCAGTCTCCACAGCAACATCGACGTCTCTATGACAACGCCAGTTTCATTGCTCAGAGTTGCTTAGCGACGCTGCCTCCTTCATCTTCTGGCGCGAACAATTCAACAGTGCACTTGTACAGATCGGGCACGGCGGAGGGGCTGCAGCGCCGTCCTTGCAGTTTGATACTTTGAATACAGCGCCCTCCTCAGGCATTCAGAACTGAGTCTGTGTCTATGTCCATACGGAGTTTCACCAGTCACGTTTCCGCGTCGCCCGGCCCGGTCAGACGAGGCGAGGCGAGAGAGCACGCTCCGCGTCGGGGCTGCAGCACGACGGGCGCTGCGTCTGCTTCACAGTGGATGCTTCAGGAGTCCATGTGCAAGTCCAGAGGTGCTGTGCGAGTCTTTTTTGTTGCTACCAAAGTTGCATTTGATGCGTCACGCATTTCGCTCGCGTAGCGCTGTGTGGCTTGTTCGCTGCCGCACATGACGACGTTGCGTGTATTTTCAACGACGTCTTCGTCGAACACGACGCAATGACTATTGAGCTGTACGGACGCAGCGCACGGCGCATCTGGAGCGGCATCAGCACCACTCACAGCCCGCGATCGCTCTGATCCGACTCGGAGCTTCAATCATCGCGGCTCAACGCGACTCAATCGCCTCTTCTCGAGACCCTCTCGGCGCCGCTGATCTCACCAAGGCGATGCGGACAAAGGCCGAGCAGCTGGACGCCCCGCCTGCATGGGGGCGGACCCAGTCAGGTCCAGGGTCACAGGCCTTGGGTGCGTCTGGGTCTAGAGGTCAGGGCCTGGTTGGGTCCACAGGTCACCGACCCAGGGCCCTCGTGGGTGAGGATACTTCAGGTTCTGGGCTGTCCAGATCAGCACCCTGACCCCTGCACAGCGAGGCTGCGGTTTCGCTCTCGCACGCGTAGTTCTGTGGGCGCTGTTACAAGTCCAGGGACTTCCGGTTGTGAAATGACCGGGAACCCTGTTAGCGGGGCCCCGCGACGCCGCGGCCACTGTAGAGCTGGATGCGTCGCTTCAAGACGCTGATGAGTGTTGAGTTTTAATCAAGAGTCTCATTCTGCCGCATCAAGAGGCATTTGACGAGATCTGAAGGCGGATCCGAGGAATTTCCTTTTCTCGTTTCTCCCTCAGCAAACCCATTCAACGCGCCTCAACGTGCTTGAAAGCTGGGTTCACACCGCTTGCGCTTGTGTCACACCCCAGGTTCACACTGTACGCATCAACCGTGGTGTTACTCTGGAGTGAATCCGGGTCGGGTGTGAGTCCTGAATCTATCCTGACACTGGGTCCGGCGCACGGACCCTGTATCTGACGTAAATAGAAATCAGACATGCAAACTACGTTTTGTCCCCTGACTGTCAAACACTTTGGCGGCACGTGAGGCTGTCGGAGCCAGATGCCTGGAGCCACACAGCGCCCACAGTAAAAGAACCTGCGTGAGTACGGCGTCGTCCGACGCAGCGACGCGACGCGACGCGATCAGCGGGATCGTCTCAGTCCGAGTCGGACCAGAGACGCTCGATTGACGCGCGTTTCAATGTGTGTGGACTTGATTGAAAAGACGCCGAGCAGACAAAGGACGCGTCGCGCCGTCAGCAGCGCCGTCCGCGTCGGTCTGTAGTCCCGGCACCGCAGCTCCAGATCCGTTCTCGTCAGGACGGCGCTCTGGCTTCGCGTCCTTGTGTGAAACGAACAGGAGCATAGATCTGCGGCGTGGGAAACGTCGCCATTAATTTCCCACGGTAATGAATGAACGCGGCTCCCGGGGATGTATTGTTCTGGGGATTTCCGTCGCGCCGCAGGAAACATTCATCGTGCGAGAAGCGACGAGCTCTCCTCGCGTTTCCGCTCATCACCTCTCATCCGTGCAGAGTTCACCTGTGTCAAGCCGCGGACAAGTGTGTTCCAGCTCAGACCCACTGGGTTCAGCCACAAGTTTCCCTGTCGAGCGCAGGCTCACTCTTGGTGCGTGCAGGACAGACTGGTGCGGTGTCACTACAGTGTTGGCGTGCAATGTTCCAGGAGTGGGAAGCCCCCTGGGTGGAGGAGAGGTCCTTTCTGGTGTGATGAAATGGTCAGACACCCAAAATCAGGAGGCATGGGGTGAGGGTCCCAGGCCTCTGCCCAAGGTCAGGCAGGTCTGGAAGCAAGCTCCTAAGCCCTCATACCTGGTACCTCCTCATTTCAATTCTTACCTGAAATTGCTAGACACTCATCAAGGCTCTGAATGCCCTGTGCCCACTGATATTACAGGTGAGTTGAAACGAGGAGGCACCCTGTGTCAAAAATTTGGGGTGTCTCCCCATTTCATTCCACCGGCGTCACGCTTCCCAGTTCTCACCAGGGCCGAAGCCGTGCGAGACACACGTCAGGGACAAACTCGCCCCGCAACAGCCAGAGACCAGGAAGGAAGAAAACCCGCGGACAGAACAGCCGCCCTGCAGCCAAGTTTCTCTGAACGGCGTCTGATTCAGCGCTTTGAAGTCGCTTTGGTGGAAACGTCCCCGGGGCGCCGTGAAGTGACGAAGCGCACCGCGCCGACACGAGCCGAGTCCGGCCGAAGCCATTTCACGCCGGTGCGTCAGGCCAGAGCCAGACGGGACGCGTCACGCGCGGCGTCCCAACGGTGACGCGACGTGACGCATGACGACGACATGAGCCCGGACCTGTTGAGAGGAACGAGATGCGAGCTGTTCGTGGTCTCTTCCACAGACTGGGAGTGCGGCGCTGAAGGACAGCGGTTTGGGACAGCTCTGTGGAGGCTTGGATAGAAAGTTCGCAAACGTATCTTGATGAGACTGGGTTGCGAACCAGACCGTCCCCCATAGATCCACCACCAGGCAACACCAGGTCACCACCCAAATGAGCTGTAACTCAACACTGTATTGTTGTGTTCAGGATGCGTCGTGCCTTGAAGCCAACACATTTCGGCGAGTTTCGCACTGGACGCGCTGTGGGCTGTGCCCCTGTGTGAGTCAATGGTAGCGGCGTCGCACACGACTCAGCGGGTGGCGCCTCGTGTGTGTGGACCGGGCGTCTTCAGCTCCTGTTCCTGGTGCAGCGCGGCCTGAAGCGAGAAGCGGGACCTTCCACCATCCTCCCGCCCCCCGGGGAACAGAATCAGAATTTATGCTGATTCAATTTCCTCAAATTGACGAAGTGCGAAACGATGGAGCAAATCTGAGCCCGGGGACCAGGTCCGCCGGGACCTCGGGGTCAGATTTACACGTCGTTCAGCGTCGGATTCAGGCTCAGATCTGCGACATCCAGGCTCACACACAGACGTGTGATCTTTGTTTCTCGTGGTGGACCTCGAAGCTGGTGAAACCGCGACCCCCTGGGGCCAGTCATCAGTGGTTTTCAGGCTGACGTCAAAAATTCCACAATTGGTTTCCATAGTAACACACGGGGACATCGCGGATTCCGCGGCGTCACAAGTGGAGCGACGCTGAGAGACGCAAGGAAGGAAGGAAGGAAGGAAGGAAGGAAGGAAGGAAGGAAGGAAGGAAGGAACACCCAGCGCCGCGCTGTCACAACTGCTGCTGCACTTACAGATGAACTTTGCAGGGAAATACACGTGCGCACATTCAGACCTCGTTCGCAAAAACACACGAACGTGTACACACACACACACTGACTCTCTCAGCCCTCGTTCTTTCTCTTTCTCTCTCACCTCTCTCTCACTTTACCACTGATAATATCTCACTCCCTTTCTCACACATACGCAGTGATTCTCGTTCCTCCCCTGGATCCATTGCAGACGGTATCGGTTTTAATTTCATTGAAACTTTTCAAAAGCAATTGTCTCTCGACGCCATTGTTTACAGAGCCTGGAGGCGTCTCTCTCGGATTTTAATTTCTCAATTTTCTGGGTCTGATTGTGTTTTCCCGTGGAATTTCTGCGCCGCGCATCTTCTGGTTTGACTGTTCCACACTGGATGCGTCACTGTTGGGGTGATCCGGACAAACGGGAACCAGTTGACCTCGCAATGCCCCAGATCATGGATGCCGAACCCGAAGATAAACGTACAAACTGGGAAGTTTTGTTCTCAAAGCAATGGCTGGAACAGGATCCAACCGATCTGCCTCAGATTCTCCACGTTGTTCCACGTGTGTGCGCGGCGCTCCAGTCCTTCAGAGGCTCCGACTATGTCAGCACCGTCTCCAGTTCAACAGCACCGTGAACGGGATTGTTATCTTGTTGATCCTCCATAGCTTGTGCAGAAATTCCATGTTCCTGTTCCATGAGTTTCCTACTCTTGTGCAACACTCAGATCATCGCGAAATTCTTGACGTGCAGCGGAACATTGGCGGACAAACCACATTTGTCACATTTGTCACAGCGGAGGCGCCACAGGCTGGACACACAGCGGAGGCGCCACAGGCTGGACACACAGCGGAGGCGCCACAGGCTGGACACACAGCGGAGGCGCCACAGGCTGGACACACAGCGGAGGCGCCACAGGCTGGACATCCGTCAATACGTCCCGGCGCAGAGATGCGCCTGGTACGAACCGGTGGAACGAAATGAGAAGACCCAGCATTTTCAAGACATGGTCATTTCAGGGCAGGGCTGAATGGCTATACCCCAGGTCACATCTCCGAGTGCAATCAATCAAGGCTCTGAGTAACAGATGCTAAATGATGGAAATATGCACACACTGACCAGACACCGGGATCTCCTGATTTCTGGGGTCTGAACATTCCATTACACCGGGCCGCAGCGGGTCTTTTCGGTCTGCTCCTTCGGGCGGCGGCTGGACGACTCAGGCGGTTCACCCACCGGGGACGCGTCGTCGTGCCTTGGACGCCAGGATGGTCGACGTCACGATGGTCTGCACCAGTTTTCAGAGGCCCTCCATCAGAAAATTTGATGCCGACATCACAATGTGTTCGTCGGCGTCAGAAACTTCAACGTCGACGTGACCTGTGGGTGAAGGCCTTCAGTCGCAGCGTTTCGCGCCCTCCCTCGTCTCGGTCCTTCAGAATCAAGACGCAGCGCCCGCAGCGTCGCACACAGCCTCACTCAGCCATTCAGGTTCGCGCCTCACAGACCAGACGCCCCACGTGACGCCTCCCACGTGATGCACGCGCCCTGGCGGTGATGAGGTTCCACACCTCCTCCGGACGTGTGTCAGGCGCCTGGACCGGACGCTGCGGCCCAAACAGCCCCGCGCGTCCCTCAGCTGAGCCCGGCCGCTCCAGACTGGGAGTCTGGACCTGATCATGCGCTCCAACCCACAGGGGAGACCCGGCGAAAAGTTTCAATCGGAACGTGCAAAATTTGCACATGCATCCGGCAGATTCGTGGGTTGTAATTGACTCTTGCCCGATTCAAAACTGGCCCCATCGAATCACATGCCCCACTCTCGTCGAGCTCACTACCTTTCATCGAGCAAAAGAAAACTGAAGCCACGGTTCGAGTGAGGCAGAACAAACGCTCTCAATTGGAACAATTGTCTGAGGACCACTTGGGATGAATCGGTGTCAACTCAGAGTTTCTCACACACACACACACCCGTCCGCGACCGAGTCTGTTGGGCCGAGAAACTAGAGGCTGAGGCCCTGATCGCGACTGGGGTGGATGTGAACCCAAGACTCGAGACGAAAATCAGCTCTGGAGGGATTTCCACCGCTCTCAATCGCAACGCCGTCCTCCCATTGTGAGGCCCGGAGGACACTCCTTCCAGTACGCGTACGAGGCAGTTCAGTGTGACACCACACTGAGAGGACGGTGCTGTGAGGACAATGCTGAGAGGATAGCACAGAGGGGATGGTGCTATGAGGATGGTGCTGTGAGCACAGCAAAATAAGGATAGTGCTGTCAGGATGGTGCTGTCAGGACGGTGCTGTGAGGCAGACACAGTGAGGACGGTGCTGCGAGGACAGCGCTGTAAGGCCGTCGCACCTCCCTCCCGTATTCAGCCCCTCTCTATTGAGCCGTGCTCCGCCTAATTGAATCCCATCTGCGCAGATTACACGTGTTGGACGACAGGTTCCGCAGATTGGGGTCGGGGCCGCAGCCCTGATTACAGCTGTACCAGCACCGAGCCATGCAGGGAGCGCCGTGGGTCTGAGGAGGGGCGGGGGGGAGGGGCGGGGTGGAGGGGCGGGGTGGAGGGGTGGGGCGGGGGTACGGTGGGGTGCAGGGTGGGGGAGGGGCGGGGCTGGAGGAGCTGGGGTACAGGAGGGTGGAGGGAGGGGTGGGACTGGAGGGGCGGCGGTACGGTGGGGTGGAGGGAAGGGCCAGGAAAGCGGAGGGTGGGTGTACCAGAGGTGGGAAGGATGAATCCACCACTGGGGCAGAAAGGCGTTGCAGAGAGCCTTGGTGAGTCCGTCTTGACTCCCGGGCCTGTCGACGAAATCAGGGCCCAGCGCGACCCTCTGTCTTGCTCACGCAACGCCGCCTCTCTCATCACAGTTTCCCCTTTTCATACCTGTCAGCGCAGCTATCAATGCCATTCACTCACTCGTGTCGCGTTGAGCCGCACTTCCGGTGTTTACGGGGTGACTTCACTCGCTGACTTCATCTTTGGCCGGTGGGGCGGGAACTTGTCTCCATCCCAGGAGCGGATCCTGGGGCTCCAGGTCACCCGTGACCCACGCTGCCTGAACCTCTGTACTTGAGCCCAAGGCACAGCTCACACACAACAACACTCAAAGTCGCACTCGCCCCACAGGCATTCGGCGCCGGATCCCGGCTCCGCCCCTGTCACCTCTCTCACCATCAGGTACGAGGATCTGGAGCAATTGGGCGGGACAGCATTGCGCAGGCGCGGAGAGCCCTCCCCGCCGAGTCTGCGTCATCGCAGCGGCGTCGCTCCCCCGGGAGCGCGTTGCCCGGGGAACGTCGCACTGACGCGCGTCACGCCAAGACGCGGCGTCGTGAGAACATCGGGTCAGGCCTGTCCTTTTGAGTGTCCCCCCCAAAGCGCATCGTAGCTGTGATAACGGGACGTTCTTGGTGACTCGTTGAGGCGGGACTTCTCACGTTGTAGGATGTGTACCTCATGTCCTCTTGTACGTGACATAATAAAGCTGTTGTGCAGTTCTTATACGTTGGCCTGAACGAGCAGACAGCACAAATCTCAGAGCCAGTGTGCAGCGGTTCGCGCGTTTCTTTTGGTTCTTCGATCGGAGAGGCGTACCCACGATCCGCCGGGCCCGGTCTCGCCCTCCTCCCCGCCAAACCGTCCACCAACTCATTCTTTGTTGAGGGTCAAGTTTGTTTCAACTTCCCTGCACATCCCTGGATCTGCCCCTGGGCGTCTCGGGTGAGCCTCGGCACGTCCTGGATCCAAACAGTGAACCCTGCACCCTCGCAGGGAATCGAGTCCTGGCTCCGGCGCTGCGGGGCCTTGGCTTCGGCTGACCCGACGGCGCGGGAACGGCGCCCCTATCGAGCGTCCTCGGCGCCGCCGGCTGTGTGCGATCCATTTCCGGTGCGGATTCGCTTTGATCTGCGCCGAGAGTCGACATGTCCCTCACGGGAGGGAGGCGCAGGAGAGGGAGGGGGTCCAGGGTGGGGAGGGACGATCCAGGGTGGGGATGGAGGGTCCAGGGTGGAGAGGGAGGATCCATGGGTGGAGGGTCTAGGTTGGGGAGAGAGGATTAAATCTGAAAGCATGGCTCTGCAGATCTATGGGTGGAGATCCAAGTTGGGATAGAGGATCCAGGGGAGATGGAAGATCGACTTCCAACCTTCATTCGCGACTTGAGGGGCAAAATCAGGTGTGGCGTCGCTCAGCATTCAACAGCTTCGCTGGTTCGTTCCCTTTTTTGCCAGATTCAACTTCTTCAAATTCGCGTCCGAAATCAATGTCGTCGTGGTGTGGGCGGCGGGTGTGTAAATTGCAGCGCCACTCGAGTTGTTTGTTCTCAGCCTCTCAGCCTCTCCAACCCGTTACCACTGCGAGGCAAACAGTCCGCTCGGCTCGGCCTGTTCCACGAACCGGCTCAGACCTGGACTTTCTCTCTGCTTCAGATCCCCGTGGGCTGCAGCGTGAAGCAGGCGCGAAATGTGGAGAATCAACAGATTTGCGCTCATTGAGAGTGTGGTGAGTCCAGTTCCTGGTTCTCAAGAACTTCCGCGTTCCAACGGAATTTCCACACTCACGTGAGGGAGGGGCGGAGGGAGGGGGCTCGGGGACACGAAATCAGACACATTGAATCTTTTGTCCCTCGTCTTGATCTCATTGTCGTGAAATCCGAGGCAACACTGAACCGGAAGAAGCCACCACGTAACGCAGCCGGAAGCGGAAATAAAGGGAAGGTGCAGACGGCTGCCCGGGGACTGAACGCTGTGCATGCACAAGCGCGACATGTTGAGAACGACCCGAGCATCTGGAGACCTCGCGCTGTTGGGCAGCGCCGGTTATCACAGGACTGCGGTCATCACGTGGACAACAACACGATGAAGGAGCACAAAGCGTCGCGACTCTATGCTTTTCGCGTGAAACCCGTGCCTTCCGTAGCGACGCTCAGAACGTCGGCGTCTCGTATTTCAGCGTCGAGGACGATGCAGGGCCCACGTCAATCGACTCAAAGCGTTGCTACATGCCGAAAGACTGCGCCCCCCCCCCGCGGCCTGACTGCAGACCTGACCTCGCGCCCGCTGTTTGACGCCTCCCCAGAGACGCCGCGTCCAATTTGCGCGCGACCCTGAGCACAAGTTCGCGCCAAATCACACGGGTTCCCGCCAAATCTGACGCCTGCACAGCCAATCAGCCTCAAACTTGCGCAACACAAGATGCGTCAAGCGTTGTACCCCAAAACGCACTGACTTAACGCCTACTTGACGCCCCCTGTGCGCACCAGGCCTGACCTGACCTGCCCCGGACCACAATGGGCGCGAGAAGCCGCACAACTTTACAGCCGCCGTAAACATCTCCGACTGCGAACAGCAACATTCCGTCGGTGCTCGTAACGCGCGGCACCAGGGGCGCATCCAGGACCGAGGGGCCAGGGGGGGCTGGGGCTGGGGCTGGGGGCCAAGGGGTGGGGGGGCCAGGGGGCCAGGGGACCGGGGACCAGGGGACCAGGGGCTGAGAGGCTGGGGGCCGGGACCCCAGGGGCCTGGGGGCATGGCCCTTTGATTCCCGAAGAAAATGTTTTCCAGCCAGCCGTTTTGTGTCATAGGAGCACACATTGTCATACAGTGTATTGACATTTTCACAAAGTTGACATCAGCCCCAAGGTGCGGACGCTGGTTCGGATTCTGTGTCCGCCTCTAAACGACCCAGCCCCGAGATGGCAGGTTCGGGAATCATAAACATGCGGTATGCGGGCACTTTGTCCTCGTTCAAACGACCGGAAGTAGATAGCGTTCGTCACTCCATTTCTCACCGCACCGAGCACGAAGGACCTTGACCTCTGACTGGACCAGCTCCGGAGGAGTCGGGCGGAGGCACTGAGGAGGTGGGGGCGTCTCAATTCCAAACCACCACCAACCCCAATCCCCAATCTATGCTGCGGGTGCAGGTTTTCCGCAGAATATTGAGCGCTCAGGACGTTGGTAGAGTCCGTGTCGCAGCCACCTGCTCCACCCCTGGGTCCGAGAGGTGGTCCATCCGGGACACGCATCTTCGGTGCAGAGATTCGCTCCACAGATTGGGTGGTTCAATACTCGATATCAGAACCCATTGTTGATGGGGTGCATGTCCAACCACACAGCGAAGACAAGAGACGCCAGGGGCCTTGGAACTCCTGGTTGGCCCTGAAGCCCCAGGAGCTCAGAAGGCCCTGGTCCCCTCGAACTGTGGAGCCTTGGAACTGTTCCTCAGGAAAACATTGGAAGGTCCCGAAGACCCGTGACCGTCTTGGTTCCTCTGGTAGCGCTACACGAGCACTAGGGGAGTGGTTCCTACCTTGAGTCGCTTGGGGGAGTCCGACGTCTTTCTGTCCGTCAGTGCGTCGCAGCTTCACGTGCCAAGCGTCCGTCTGAAAAGCACGAGGGAACAGGGTTCACACTGGGTCAGAGGCGACAACTTCAAGAGGCAGAGTGCACTGGGGGTTCACACTGGATGCGTCATGCGCAGAGTCGCGCTTCCACTGGGCGTGAAGCGGTGCGTCTCTGCGCAGGTCAGCGGAAACTGCGCCCTCTTGAGACGAAGCGCCCGTCAACCTCGTTTGTGTGGTTCCAACGCACGGCGCCTGCAGTGTGAAGCCGGCGCGGATGTTCCCGAGGGAGTTGACTGGCGTGAAATCAGACGGTCCCTGCTTCGCTTCACGCAGACTCAGATCGTCGTATTTGCTCTGAATTTCACACGCCCTGGTTCTTCTGCAAACTTTCGGGGGAATTTCCAACCACTGAGGATGTTCCCAAGTGGAAGCCTTCTTACGTGGTTTCATCATTCACTGGTGGGAATTTGTAGATTCTACTCGCGACAACGCACAATGACCCTGCCACTACCAGCTGGTGTCAATCTGGTCTCACAGTTGGTGTGGCGAATTTGGCCTCACTAGCTGGTGTGGTGGATCTGGCCCCACCAGTTGGTAAGCTGGACCTGGCCCCACCATTTGGTGTGGGGGATCTGGCGTGGTGCATTATTGGGAGATTCTCACGAAGAAATTCATCACAGCACCTCGTATCCCAGGCGTAGTATCTGCGGTGAGAGGCGAAGGCCATACGGGCGCCTGTCACCAGCAGATGGACCCCCCAGGGACGGGTCCCGCAGAGCCTGGGCCCGTCGAACCCCGGAAGACGTCAAGCTTTTCTCCGCAGGCGGACACGTTATTTTTGCACGAGAAACGTGACGTTGACGTCAGATTCCTCGAGGGAGCTTCGGCCCTACGTCGCTGCTGTGTCGCCGCACCTGGTCCCCTCAGCCGAGCCACCTGGACGTGGAGTGGACCCCAGCAGTGTCTTGTACCTGGCAGTGCAGGTTGAGTGCATCAGGGCGGCCTGGGCGACATCCTGATGCGGGCGGGGGCCAACCAAACACGTTCTGCCTGATGCAGAACGATCTTCGCCACTGCTTCCCTTCATTGGTGTGGTGCTCCCCAAAGCGTTCGGGTTTCAGTTGTGAATCCAGTCAGTCGTGTGTCTTCATGCAACGAACACAGGGGGGGGGGGTCAGGGTGTCATTCCGCCTCCACTTCCATTGCCACAGGGTTGGGCACCAGAAATGCAACTTCACTTTTGGGTGGATCCGCCACAAACGTCAGTTTCCCACGTACACGTACGGCGGCAACTACTACGAGGGGAATCCAAGTTCTGACGTTCAAACATGCTGCGATTTCGGTGGAAATGGTTGGTGCGCGGTCCTATACGAGGTAATATCCAAAACTTTTGTCCGTCATGTTGAGCGATCTCAGGCATCGATCACGATCCTGGTCGTGTGCGCAAATGTGAGCGTGTAGTCACGATGGTGCCATGGTCATGTCATGTCGGACAGGACTTTTGGATACTACCTAGTACGATCAAGTTGTTCGGTAGATTGCGATCACGCTCAACGAACAGCATGTTTGAACGTCAGAACTTGGATTCCCCTCGTATCTACGACATACGAGGGGACTTTCCTTTCTGGCGATAATTGTCATGTTGAGCGCTGCGGTGCGCTGAGTAGAGACAGCGACTCTGACCTCTGCGGCACCTGTCAGACTGTCTGCGACCTTCCCTGTTGAAGTCGACCTTTCAGTCAACAGACTCAGAAGAGGACACCTTGCCAACATGAAGCACTGTACCAGATTGACTCTGCAACTCACCCAGAGGGTGTGCATCTGGTTCTGTGTGAAAATGGATTGGGACTTTGCACAAATCAAAGCATCTCTTCATCAGTGTTTCTCTGCGCAACGACTGAGTGATCCGCGCATCTACCATTGGATCCACCAGTTCCAGAGCAGCCGCGCCCAAATTGTCGACCTCCACCGCGCACCCAAGCGCAAATCTGGATGCAACAGGGCAAATATCAGAACTGTTGAGAACTTGGTGACTCAGGACAGGAGGATAACATTGCCGAGGCTCCATGCAGAAACTGGAATTTCAGTGACTTCTCTGCACAGGATCCTCACCAAAGATTTGGGCCTGTCCAAGCGCTGTGCCAAGTACGTGCCTTATGTTTTGACTGAACACCACATCGCCAGAAGAGCTGCCATTTGTGGTTTTTGGACCAGACTCAGGATCAACAGCCCCAGGATTTTCAAGATTGCCATGACAATGGATGAATCCTGGGTGTACTGCTATGATCCTGAGTCCAAGGAGCAATCCAGGGAGTAGCTCAGACCTCATGAAAATCGACCACAAAAAGCCCAAAGGACTTTGGCAACTGGCAAAGTCATGCTGGTGTCTTTTTTTGACAGTAAAGGTCTGATCTACAGGGAGTACGTGCGCAGGCCCTGGACCATTACTCAACTTGTGTTCCGCCAGATCATCACCCGCTTTGACATTGCATGCGAAAACAGGTGTCCAGGAGCCATGGTGCAAGGCAGGCGATTCATCCATATGGACAACGCTCCATCCCACACAGCTGGATTGACACAGCAACATCTCAGGAATTTGGGTTGGATGATTTTACCCCACCCTGCATACTCGCCTGACCTCGCACCAAATGACTTTTGGTTTTATCCAAGACTCAAAAGAGATCTCAAGGGGCGGCGCTTTGCAAATCTGGATGATCTGGAAGCTGCAGTTGACACTGAAATCGGACTTATCACAAGTGAGGAGTACAAGGACTGCATGCTGAGAAAGTGGCCTGCATGTTGGGCGTGTTGCCAAGCCCAACAGGGCAATTACTTTGAAGGAATTCATTGAATCCAGAAGGACAACATTTTGTGCGCATTCGGACACTTTTTGACAGTGTGCCTGGACTGTAGACTACATTTGTGCATTTGTTTGGACTGTTCCGATTGTCAACAATAACATTGCATTGTTCTGCACAAGTACACATCAGTTAGTGTGTTAACTGCACCCTCAGTACGCTCCGGACAATTATCGCCAGAAAGGAAAGTCCCCTCGTACACCCGTCACTCTGGGACACTGACCCCGGAAACAGCTGTTGACGCTGCCCAGCGTCCGTGCGTCCGATCTGCCCTCATCGCGACGTTGTGGGGCGTCTTTGCGTTGCTGGCAGCGGAAGTGAGGGGGAAGCCCCGGGCAGCGCCGGAAGCTCGGTGTGCGCCGCTGCACGGTCTACAGCACCGGGAGATCCAGGCGGGGTTCCAGGGGCGGCGGCGCCAGGGCCCGGGAGGCCAGTGTTGTGCAATTGGCGACATTCCGTTTTCCTGTGGACCGACCTAAACCCGACATTGGACTTCCGCGAGGGGATCCAGGATCTCGTACAGGGGGCGACCAGCTGATGGGGTGAACGCTGAGGGCTCCGGAGACCCCCCCCCAGGAGCCGCCTCTCAGCAGCTCCTGGCTCCGCCCTGGGTTCTTTGCAGTCCAACCCTTTCCGGCCTTGATTCATCGATTATGATCAGCGAAAAGTTTGACACAGAACCTGTTGTAGAAACCTACCCCGCCAATATTTCATGTATCACCTTTTCCCAGAAGATCAGCACAAGTTGCGACCTTTCTTCCTGCATTGTCGTTCGAATCTGCAAAATCGGTCAGCGCGTTTTGCGCACCTGTCGCTTTCCGCATGCTGAACACGTTCAGCATGTTTCCGCGTGAAGTTCGCATGTCAAACATGTCGAGACGTCGCGTCGTCGCTTCCTGTTCCACGCGTCTCGACGCGCGCTTCCGCTCCGCTGCCGCCACCGCGGCGCCGCGGCCGCTGAGGCGTTCGATAAGTTGACCCGGCGGTTGACGAACCCGAAACGTAAAATGTCATCCAAAGGCAATTTTTTTCTGAACTTGCATGTTGATTGTCTGGGGTGGAATCCACACCCCTGGAGTGAATTGTGAGCTTACGTATTCCTCCCCTCGGAACGAAAGTTTGACTCAAGTTTGGGAAGACCTGTCTCCCGAACGCCTGGAGTGCTCCGGCGCACACCGACCACAACGGTAAATGGAGCAAACGGAGCAAACTCCGGATGGTGAAGAGAACAAAGCCTGGGTTTTGCTTTTTGAGGGGACAGGGTGCGTGGGTGACCCCTGCCCCTGGATCCGCGGATCTGTGGTGAAACCGGAGCCCCACCACGCTGTCGCAGAGCCGTGCTCCTCCGATGTTGACCTGGATCTGACTTCACCCCACAGCACCATGTTGACTCCAGCGGAGAAGCCTCTGTGTGGGAATCACAGAGACGTGTGTGCGATGTGTCCGCCTCACCAGACAACCAGCCAATACCAGCCAATACCGGGTGATGAGGCAAGGGGTGGAACAGTAGGGCGGGTGGACCCAAGGGCCAGAGAGCCAGAGGGGTTGGGCAGATCCAGGGAGAGGGCAGATCTGGAGGAAGGAAAGGTGCTGGAAAACTATCACGTGGGCAAAACTAGCCTTGAGCCTGGAGGCCCACATCCTGCACCGCCTCTGGCCAGGGTCCCTACATCACCCTGACTGACAACGTGTCAGTCCGGCAACCTGGCCTGAAGCGTCAATATAAAAATGCCAATCAGAGGACGGTGTTTGGCTGAATCACTGTTGAGGTCTCCAGTTTGGTGCCAACATGGCAAACAGAGGTGGAGGGAGTCGAGCCGAGATCCGCCGAAGCGAACAACCCGCGAAGAATCGGAAGCAGGGCAACTCACGGATCGTTTTTTTGTATTCTACATCGAACTCGGGATCTCCAGTGGACCAGGATCAGGGTAGGTTTCTGAGGCAAAGAGGGAGGAGGCGATCTCAATTTCAAACTGCAGGGGAGGGGGACAAGTTTGTTTTTCGAAGGTCGTTTTTGTGCCAAATGGTGCCTGTGTCCAGTTCCCTGTCAAGCTGTTTCTGTAAAAGTTCAGCCCCCGGACGCTTTGAGCTGCCTCACTTCAACCCTGAATCTGTCTTGTCGATGGGTTTGTGCTCTGTTCAGTGGTTTGGGTGCAAAGGTGTAATCCCAAGCCAGTCCGTGCGGGAATCAAGCACTCTGATCTTGTTCCCTTTGGACCCTTAACTGTCCCACCTGGTTCCCTCGGTGACCTGAGAATTTGACCCGAGTTTCGTCTGCACCCACAGTCTCGCATGGTTCCCAGGACAACATGAGAGGTTCGCCCAGGTTCCCAGGACAACATGAGAGGTTCGCCCAGGTCCCAGGTCACCAGGTCCCCAGAGTTTTGAGGCGATTCTCCTGGACCCAGAGCACTCGGACTGATCTACCTGGGAATGCTCAGCCTATCTGGCGCCCTGGTGAGGCGGAACCACGGAGATGTCAGGAACCGCCCACGTCTTCCGGAGAAAACGCCGCAGAATGTGAAGTCTTGAGTCTCTGCGATCTCCATGGCAACAACGGGTGTCAAGAGGCCAGAGTCACCTCAGCGGCCAGAGCCACCACCAGATGCTGAAGGGAAAGTTTTATTTCCTGCAACTGGATGTGCACAGACGGTTGGCGCACTGCGCAGGTCTCTCCGGGCCCCGGGCAGCGCAGGGAAGGTCAATTCTTCCGGCCGGGTTCACACAGGATAATGAGACTCTGTGACTTGTGCCCAGGTACGTGTCCACATGTCCACCGGGAGGCCAGGCTCCCGGAGTCTGCCGAGGCGCACCACTGGTCAAACATCAGTGTTCTGGTGGAGATATTTTCTTTTGGGGTGGGTGTCTTTGCAAAGGTGGTCTCCGTTTCCGGAGGGGATGGAGCCCGAACCCACGACGCCCCTGGAACCACGGAGTGAACAAGGCGTGAGGCCCAGGGCCTGCACGACCTGGATCCATACGCCGTGATTCCGCGCTGAGGTGGCTCCAGCCGTGTGACCGGTCTGAGGCCTGTTGTTTGCATCACGTGACGCAGGTTGTGCAGTTTCCACGTGGCGTCCCTCTGGACCCGGAGAACACGGACTCGCGAGGCAGCGCGTCGCCTGCCGCGCTCACGTTAATCAGCTAATAGGGAGCCGGGCGGGAGGCGCTGCGCCGCCCGATCCTCTCACGCACCGAGGAGAGGCTTATCATCAGGACCCGTGCCGCACGAACCGTCGGGTCTCATGCTGGATGCGCCTTTGGGGGTTTTCACACAGATGACGCGGCGCCAAAATTTTGACGCCAGCGTCAAACTTGTGATGCCACCCTGCACGTGTGAAAACCCCTTCTCGTTGAGTCAGCAAAAGGGTGCCAGGGTGGGGCACCGTTGCGCTCTGCACGTACATCAAAGACCGTCTGACGGTGTTGTGTGTGTGTGTGTGTGTGGGGGGGGGTGTCTGTGTGTCTGCGTGTGTGTGGTCTGTGCTGTGTGTGTTGTGTGTATGTGTGAATGTGTGTATGTGTGTGTATGTGTGTGTGTCCGGGTGAGCAGGCCACTTCCGACGCAGATTGTCCCCCGTTGATTGATCGACGCACTTGTGTAACAGGTTGGAATTGTATGCGTGACATTGAGTCGTGTGTGTATTTGCATGAACATTTGTTTTTTTTTCGGACCCTTCTCGTTTTGTTGATGTTAGCACAGGGTTATTACTCATCCAGGGTCAGAGCACTCAATTGCTCTGCACGGTGCACCAGGGTCCTGTTCTGTGATTGGTCATTGTGTTGTCACATGAATACTCGTCTATTTAAGGGACCATTTTCACTATGTGCACGGGTCTCGTCTTGTGATGTTAGTGTGTTGTGTGTCGTGTGAATAAACTGGGAAAACATCTATCGAAGTCAGGATTGTTCTTCTGCGATGAGGTTGACTGTGTGCGACTTTATAAGCGGATTGTGATAAAGGATCAAGTTCTCAATGCTACGCTGTTACAAACTGGCGACCCAATGTGTGGCGTCGCACACCCGAGCAAGCTGGAGGACAGAAACGCTGGGGACTGGGATTAAGAGCCGAAGTGAAGGAAGGAGATCCAGTCACAGTGAATTCGGAGCCAGCACGAAGCGGAGGCTGCGGTGCTGGGTGGAACCAGAGAGAGGGTAGCATAAGTAGGGACAAGCATCTAAAATCATGAACCGCATGCCACAGTCAAAATGGAGAATGAGAGCTAACCGAGGAAGCGAAGAACAAACCAAGTGCAAATGGGACGATTGGGAGCAAATAGGTGTGCTGAGCCAATATGCAAGTTGCGTGTACATGGGTCAAGAGACTGAGGTGTACTCCGAGGTGGGTGCGCGGTCAGTGCAACCTGCGATCTGCGACCTGTGAGTTTAGAACTGAGATTTGGGGGGCTCGAAAGCAAACCGTAATAGCTATGTGAAAACGCACTTGTGTAAGTGCGATTCATGAAGTGCAACTCAGGGGTGGACAGTGAAGTACAACCAAGACAGGTTGCTTGGTGGAGCGCTACAATGGCGTTGTTCGTATTCGTCTTGGATGTGCGCAAGGAAGACAGAGGGGTTTTCGCAGTACGCCATGGACCGGAACCTGAAGAGATCTATGCGGCATTGTTGGCAGAGCCACCGCCAACTTTCCGAGTGGTGCAAATTTACCGGCGAAATATGGGACTGTTCATCGTACAGTTGGCGGGATGACCTGATTGGCCTGAGCTGCAGGACAAGGTTGCAAGGACGTAGAAGCTGCAGGCTGGTCCTATGGTGCCAGTGGTGCAGTGTGCTGTGTGAACGATGCACCCAGACGAAGAAGAAGCGTTCCAGAAGGCACTGATCGGTCAGTTATCGCCCGAGGAGCAAATGTGGCTGCAACCTCAACCTGAGGATGTTATGGACATCACCACATTGGTAAGGATGCCCTTTGCGGCACCCTTATGGGAGGACGCTATTCCCTTGGTGATTCCGATGGCAGTGGATCTGGCTGTCATGGCAGCGTCGGAGGTGCCCATGAGCAAGGGTGGTCCGGCAAAGTGAACGGTCGGCGCTGGCGGGGAGTCGGGTTTGGCATCGTCGACAGCATCAACAACAGCAGTGATGACCATGGCTATAACAACCACGGCAGTGATGGGCTTAACGGCGATGGCAGCTGCAGTGAGGCAACCCTCGCCTGGTCTGCAATCCAGACTGGCTGGCCTGGTGTCATCGATCGCAGGTGTGGTTGGTGCCGGAGGGCATAAGAGTGGCTCGGGAGCACATTTGGTGGCGGAACCAGGGGGCTCTGGTCTGGGGGCCCTGGGCAGTGCTGCCATGCTTCCAGCTTCGCAGAGTAAAACATCTAAAGAGGGGGGAGCATTGCCTCCCCGACCTTCGTCAGCGGTACCTAGTGCAGGTGCGAGCTCCAGTGATGAGTAGACAGAACAGGAACTTCTGGCCATAAATGACGTGTGGATGGCTAAGGTATTTTTGATAATTCGCAAAGAATATCAAGCGGGGTTGGCTGATCCAGCTAACTTGGGTAAAATGGCATGGCAGCAGGATGCACGGCATCTGTCAGGTATGCCTGGAGTGGAGGTGGTGGAGATGGTTGCTCAACCACTTCATTCCTCACCCAAGGATGCGAAGTTGGTACACAAGTTGGATTTGGATGATTCCGTTCTGTCTCATCGAGAGGATCTGTTGACCAAGGCGGTGTCCATGAATATGAGACATCCGCCGACTCTTCCAGAGTTTCATGGTAATCAGTTGACCAAGAATTCTGTGGTGTTTGAAGGGTGGCGCAAATGAGTGTTACAGGCAGGACAAGCTGGGTACACAGAGGATCAGGTAATGGCTGCGATCTCACAATCCTGCAGAGAGGATGCTCTGGTTGTGCTGACCCAGTTGCAGACTGGCACTGTTCCCATTACAGTGAAGCAGGTTCTGTCTGAGTTTGGCTCGTTGTTTTCAAGATCAGCTGAAGACAACTCATTGGTGAAGCAGCTCTTCAACATTGAGCAGGGGGAGTCTGAGTTAGTCAACTCTTACTACTTGCATTTGTGTGCGCTGTTGAACGATGTGGTGGTTAATTGTCTGGATGACCCCCTGGATCGAGACTTCATGCAGAGACAACATTTTTTTCATGGGTTGCGCATCAAGATCCGAGGATCCTTGAGGTATTTGTACGAAGACAGTAAGGTGACAGCGGCAGAATTGCTGCAAAAAGCACAAGCGGTGGAAGCTGAGTTCGCTGGGGGCGATCAGCAGCTTCGTGGTTGAACCGCAAAGGCTCTGGAGGTAGCCGATCAACCTGGTAAAGCTACCTCAGTAGTGGTGCAACAATCTAAAGTCTCGGCTGACGAGTGCAAACCCTGGAGCGCTGATATTCTGAAGATGACCACCATGATTAAGAGTTTGGCGACCAGTGTTGATAAGATTCATAAAAAGCTGGTGAAAAATGAGGAGCGAAAGGAGCGTGTAGTAGCGCAGACTGCTGAGGTGGTACCACCACCGCGGGTGGCGGATGGCAATCCGCAGGATCCTGGTCAGCAGCAATGGCAGCAACAACCACCATGGTGGAAGCACAAAGCGGACGGCCTCAGGCCACGGGGGTTCAAGCCCTGGTTTCCGAGATGAGTGAACACCACTCCCACGGGGTGTTACCGCTGTGGGGAGGAGGGTCACTTTGCGCGGGAATGCATGTCTGAGCGACTTCCCGCTGTGCCAAGGACGGATGTGCCGGTGTGGCAGCAACAGCAGGTTGCGGCGCCGACTTCCCCAGAGTTGGAAAATGGTGGGGGGACACTCAGGGGCCCGCCGGGTTAGCCCCCTCTCTGGACAGCGGTCCATATTTTTCCAAGACATCAAAGGGTCGGGTCTCAAGCCGAATGTAGCGGAAGAAATGCTGCAGGATGTGCTTCGGAACTACGACGAGTACCAAGCACACATGCAGTTGGAGTTGTTTTCTCTTCTTGGTGCGAGAGGGGAAGCAGCTCTGTTGTTAGCTGTGGGGACTACGACTAAGCAAGGGATACCTATCCTCAATCCAGATCCACTGGCTAGGCTCATAGGACAGCGAAATGAGGCAGACATTTGTGTCAATGGCCTTGATGTATGAGCTTTGTTGGATACGGGCACCCAAGTGACCAGCATGTCCGATGCATTGTGTACACAGCTAGGCTTGCGAGTGTACAAGCTGAAGGGCATCGCGATGGAAGGTACTGGTGGGGTCCGTATCAAGTATGTGGGTTACACTAAGATCCATGTGGCACTACCAGAGTGCCCTAAAAGACCCGATTCCAGCTCTACGATTTCCGTTCCTGCAATTGTGTTGAAGGAGTCAGAATATCAGAAGGAGGTGCCAGTGACACTGGGTGTTACGGCACTGGAAGGTCTTTTGTCTCAGCTATCACTGAAAGAAATCCAAGGGTTGGATGAGGCCTGGTGATTGTGCCATGCAGCACAGCTTGTTGCTGACAAGTTGCATGCAAGGCAGGCCAACGTTGTCAATGATTTGACGCATGTGGCACAGTGTGTATCAGTGTTGAAATGGCAAGTTATTCCTCCAGGACAATCCAGAGCGATTTGGTGCTCTGCACGTACTAACCAACTGATGCACAAAGTTAATGTTGTAGTTGACAGGGATGAGTTGTCAGTGTTGCCCGTCGGCATTCAAGTTGTTCCTACATACACTATGGTTATGCCTGGATCCATGAGAGTTCGTGTGATGGTGCATAACCATGCCAAGCATTCTGTGATATTCAAGAGATGCTTTCCTTTGGCAGCAATTGAGGCTGCGAATTTGATTCTGGAAGCCATACATGAGGAGCGATGGACTAAGTTGTACGCCCAGGCGGTGGGGTTATCAACCCAGGGAGCTCCAAAGCAGGAGCGGGAGTGGCCTTTGTCAGAAATTTCGCTTGAAAAGGTTGACATCTTGACCATTGAGCAGCAGAAGCAGGTGGAAGCCTTGTTGGTGGAGTTCGAAGACATATTCAGTAGAAGCGATATTTATGATCTTGGTAAGGCTGATCGTGTAGAGCATGACATCAAGGTTATGGACGAGCGCCCATTTAAGCAATGCTATCATATGATTCCACCTCATCTATATGAGGAGGTATGGAAGCACATACAGGAAATGCTGGATGTGGGCGTAATCGCTAAGTCATACTCACCATGGGCGAGTCCGGTTGTTCTAGTGTGGAAGAAGGACAAAGGGTTGTGGATCTGTATAGATTGCTGTAAGCTTAATGCCCACACAGTAAGTGACAGCTATACGCTGCCACGCATGGATGAGATACTCACTAAGCTTCATGGAAGTAGGTATTTTAGTGCCTTGGACCTGAAATGGGGGTACTGGCAGGTGCCCCTCGCCCAAGCAGCACGAGAAATGACTGCATTTACTGTGGGACCTTTGGGGTTCTACGAGTTTTTGCACATGCCATTCGAATTAACTAATGCCCCTAGCACGTTCCAACGATTAATGGAAACTGCTTTCAATGAGGTACATCTTTCTTGGATACTAATCTATCTGGATGACATTATCATTCCGAGCTCTACAGTGGATGAACAAATTGCACGGTTGCATTTGGTTTTTCAGAAACTCTGAGAAACGGGACTCAAACTGAAGCCTTCCAAATGTCAGTGGTTCTTGTGTGAAGTTAAATATCTGGGACATATTGTAAGTGCCAATGGCATTTCAACAGACCCGGAGAAGGTGGCTGCAGTGGCAAAGTGGCCCGTGCCAACCAAGGCTCCGGATTTGAGAAGTTTCCTGGGTTTCACCGGCTATTATCGAAGGTTTATTAAGAATTATTCACGCATCACGAAGCCACTGCATGTGTTGGTTGCTGACATTGAGGCTCGGCATACAGAGTATGAGTGGTCTGAAGCCTGTCAAGAGGCATTTGACGCACTTAAAACATGATGTATAGAGGCCCCTATTTTGGCCTACCCTAATTTTGATAAGCCTTTCATCGTTCATACCGATGCTTCAGGAATGGGGCTTGGAGCTATCCTGTATCAGGCGGATGAAGACGGGAGGGAGAGAGTGATTGCTTATGCATCCCGAGGTTTGTCCAAGAGTGAGGCTAATTATCCTGCACATAAGTTGAAGTTTCTTGCATTGAAATGGGCTGTTTGCGAGAAGTTCCAAGATTACTTGTTGGGAGCACACTTTATGGTCCATACAGACAATAACCCATTAATGTATGTGCTAACAACTGCTAAGATGGACGCCACAGGGCAGCGCTGGTTAGCAGCTCTCTCATGTCATAACTTTACCATTAAGTATCGCGCTGGAAAGAAGAATATCAATGCTGATGCCCTGAGCCGAATTGGCTGGGCAGGGCCTGGTGTACAGGATGAGCTCGTGGTCATCCCTCCTGAAGGGGTTCGTGGTATGTTGGATCCTTCCATTCAAGAGGTGCCAGTCTTGGAGACTGTGGTGGCCTCTGCAGCAGCAGTTGCTGACTTGACACGGGAGGAAGACCAGCAGCAGACCCGGTTAGAAGACAAGGATTGGGCAGCGATACAGTGCCAGGATGACGTTTTGAGTCTGATAATGGCTCTCTTAGAGCGAGGACAGCTGCTGTCACATAAGGTGTGACAGGGGGTGTCTCACGAATTCCGGAAGCTGATGCGCCATTGGTTGCGTTTTGTCATCCACCATGGAGTTCTGTATCGGCGCATTGTTCATCAGAATCAAGAATTATTACAGCTAGTGGTTCCTTTGAGTCAGCAACCAGTGGTGTTGTGAGCTGCACATGATGCGATGGGACACCCGGGAGTGGAGCGTATGATGTCGCTGCTCCATGCACGAGTGTTTTTCCCAGACATGCAGTTGTGTGCGCAGCACTACGTTTGTGTGTGAGAAGCTTGCAAGCTGTTTTCCGCTAAAGCAGAGGCTGCTGACATGGAGCATTATACCGCCTCTGCACCATTCGAATTGCTACACATGGATTTCCTTAAGTTGGACCCATGTAAAGGAGGCATCAAAAACATCTTGGTGGTGGTCGATCATTTCATGCATTTTGCTTGGGCCATTCCGACCAGGAATCAGACAGCGGCGGTGACCGCTGAGGTGCTGTGGCGCAATGTGTTTTCACTTTTCGGGTGGCCCAAACGCATTCTGTCTGATCAGGGTGCCAATTTCCTCAGTCAGTTGATGACAGAATTCTGCCAGTTAGCAGGTACCGAGAAGCTCCGAACATCTATTTATCATCCTCAATGCAATGGTGCCACAGAGCGATTTAATCATTCGCTGTTGAAGCTGTTAGGCACAATGCCTGAGAACCGTAAATGTGATTGGAAGAATTACATTCATGCTATGACTCATGCGCACAATTTGTTGCAATGTACGGCAACTGGTTTCTCCCCATTCTATTTAATGTTTGGGTGAGAACCGCGGGTGCCATTGGATGCGTTTTTGCCATCCTTGGCATGCCCTGTGGAGATGCATCATTCCTATGTGCAACGCTTTCAAGAGCGCATGAGCTGGGTGTTCGAACAGGCATGCCAGCATCAGAGTCGTGAGATTGAGCGCATGAAACCATACATGTCTCAACGAGCTACTGCTTCTAGATTGGTGGTTGGGGATCACATCTTGGTTCGCATCCTGAAGTTTGATGGTAGACATAAGCTAGCGAATTCTTGGGAATCAGAACCTTATGTCGTGGTGTCGCAATTAGAGGGGTTGCCCGTTTTTCGTGTCCATTTGGCAAAAGATCGCACAGCACCGCACCGCACATTGCACAGAAACCACCTTTTGAAATTAACAACCAATTTATTTAATTTATCAAATGAAAAGAGAATCGAAATCACAACAGGTCAGCGTGTCGAGGAGCATTCTGCGGAGAAACCGGACACGACGTCTGTGGTGGTGCCAGTGGTGCCCGCCACAACTCAGTCCGAGGATGAGGAAGCCTCGACGACACCCTGGCACTCTTTGCCTGTAAAACAGAGTGGTAATGAAAGTGATGATTTGGCAGAGAATGACATGTTGGAACTGGGTTTACATCTTTCAGGGGAAACTGCGAATGGAGACAACTCGTTGAGGCATTTGACTCGGGTACACAGGCCAGTTCAATGTTATGGTTATCCAGTTCAAGTTGGTGCTGCATGAATAACTGCTTGCATGGCATTTTGACATTTTGTTGATGGTACTTACATGTTTTGAAGTGTTTCCCCATGGCGTCCAGCATATCCCCCTTCATTTTCTTGCCCACCACACACTGGAAGTGGGTGTTCCAGTGGAGGGTGTGGAGATGCTTCAGGATGGTGTTTCTGCTGTTCGCACGCATTCCACACCCTTCCACACTGCAGGCGTAATGGCGGTTTTTGCCTGCCGGGCTGATAAGCAGGTAGTCCGCTTCCAGGTGTGGGGCTGGGCCTTTGGGTTGGAGGAACCCCGCATACTTCCCCGTGTGTTTCATCTCACTGACTGACATAGGTGCCGTGCAGCGAGCTGACACCTGGGTGGTGCCAGCAGCAGGCACCACAGCCATGGGGAGGGGAGACACAACAACATCACCAGAGGATACCAGAGCCTGGACTAGTTGGTCTGCGATGCCACCAGAAAGCACACTGGTGTCCACAGTCAGGGTGGCATCGCCAGGCAGGGACACCACTGGCGCAAGCACGACGGCATTGTCTGTTGAGGCAGTGCCAGCATCGGTAGTGGTAGTCCCGGTGATGTCTTGGGGAGGAGTTGTGCAGAACCCCAGGATTTGGTCAAGCAGGTTAGCATCGTCATCCAGGCTGGGGTCTGCGGTGACGTCCCCACCGGGGGTGGACAGACAGCTGACATCGGCGGCGTCGGCATCGCCCTCATCCTCCATGCTGGTGGTGGTGGCACTGGCGGACTGTCCGACGGCGTCGTCCATGTCCATGGGCACTGTGGGCACCATGATGATGGAGGTGGCAGCAGGACTGTTGGTGATGTGGGACTGGGCAATGGTTTCCCCGATCCCAGCCCAGTTGACATCGCTCAGGTTGCCCAAGCTGTCACCCAGCCCCATGTCTGGGATGGACATGATCATTCCCAAAATGTTGGGTGCCGTCGTCACAATGATGGGGGCTGGGACAATGGAAGGCACGGGAGTGGTGCATGCGGGCATCGTGGAGGTGCTAGCCAACCCAGAGGCGACTGATGGACGCGGCCCCACCTGCCACACATCTTTCCAGACATGGATCAGCTCTCGCAGCTGGTGCGCGGGTGTGCTGGACAGTGCCACATTCAAGCTGTCCAGCGCCGCCAGCCGCTTGGATGCGGCCTCTGCATCCTTCCGCGCTGCTGCAGCACATAGCTCCGCAGCCTCCCATTCCAGCAGCTCAGCCTCACGCATGCAAGCCACGAAGCTGCGACTGGCAGGGCCCACTGCCTCTTCTCCCGGCTGGGCAATGAGGTGACCCAACGCACCACTTTGCCCCAGGCAGCAGTACTGTTGAGCGCCATGAATGCGCTCCTGGGGCATCCTGTGCATTGGTGGCGGAATGGAGGTGATCATCCAATCCCCCTGGACATCTCCAACGCGTGTGGTGGAGACCCGCCGTGAACTGGTCACAGGGGGCATGCTGCGCTTGAGGGTGGGACCACTCCCGAAGGAGCATTGTCCCTCCTT
>JAAUXT010053186.1_pt1 | contig 36421 bp, 34 predicted proteins | sample 7278171 | NCBI WGS metagenome assembly JAAUXT01 (sample SAMN14350112, study PRJNA611818) | marine sediment metagenome | isolation source: surface marine sediment (1.8m) | place: French Polynesia: Moorea | collected 2018-08 | reverse complement strand
CCTATTTTGGCCAAGCTGTGGTCAGATTGGAAACAAGCTGCTGCAGTACCAAAACCAAACAAATAAAATGGGGAGGAGTGTAAGGCGTGACGTCAGCGTCACAAGATATTTGGATGTTGTTGATCGGCAGAACGTATACACAAACCAAAAGGAAGTATCACTCTAATTTGGTTCACAGTGGCCCTCTGGTTGCGTTGCCCAGGTGCACAGTGATTCAAGCAAGTCTTTCTTTTTTGTTCGTTTGCAGAGAAAATTGAAGAATTCAGCGGCAGCGGTGACGAACCCAGCCCCACCGGTTTCATCCGCAGCCCTAATTTCCCGGGAGGCTACGCGATGAGAAACGAAGTGTACACGTACCGCATCCACAACACGGAGCCGAACGGGCTCATCCGGCTCGGCTTCGACGACTGGAGCCTGTCTCCCCACTCACGCATCTCGGTAAGCTGCCTCGCACAGCCAAGACGAGTGCTGACGCAGGTCGCACGGCTCGAGTTGTTACGTGAGCTCTTGGCAAGCCTTCGGCATGTTTGCATTGCAGATCTACTTCCACAACGATACTCATCCAGAAGGCTACCTCACCAGGACCGGGAAGGAGGAGCGGCCGTTTGTTCTGTCGTTTGGTCGCTACTTGTACATCAAATTTGAAACTGGCCAAGACGTGTATGACATTCCCTATGTCGGCTTCAAGGCTTTTTACCAATTTGTGACCGGTAAGTGGGGCACGGTTTTTGTTTTTTTTTACCTCGCGGCATCTATAGGCGGGCTTGTTGACCTCTTGTTTTTGTCGTTTGCTGTGCGTGCATATCCACTCAGATCTTCTGGATGTCACACTCCACAAACATGGTTCCTGTCAAGTCACACAAATTTTGCGAGTCTTTTGGTCGGGAAAAGAGTAATGTGATTGAACCGAAACCCTATTTCTGGGGAGAACTCATTTCTACAACGATGAAAGCGCGCACGATAGGTTTTGTGACGGCAGAGTGGTAATAAACGAACACTTGGCGTCGAAAACGTTTTGTTTTGCCTTGATCGCATTACAAACCGGGCGTGCCGCAGAACATTCCAATCAGTACTGTACGACCAAGCCATGAGTGATTTTCTGTTGTTCCAGACCCGCAGTGGGCGAACAAGCCGTACACGGTGTGCGGGGAGTACTACCACTCGCTGCTCGGAGGCCACTTCTCATTCAGCGGGCGGCAGTGCTGGCCCGGGGACAAACTCGACTGCATCTGGGTTGTCATGAAGTTCAACGACGGCTGCTGCGACGCTCAGCACGCCGTCTCGCTCGCAATCTCTGATCTCGAGATTCAAGGTCAGTGCTCCCCTCTTTGCTGAAGAACAAATGGTTGGTGTTCGCGAAGGTGACACCAATTGCGTGGAAGCTGTGATGAACAGCAACGGCACGAACGAACAGAAGGTCTTTGCAAGTCAGCATGTTGAAATCATTCGCATCTCTGCAAGAACAGTTTGGAGTGCAACCTGACATTTGTTTTCGCACAAGAAAACGGGCCATTTCTGAACTACTCTATTTCTGAGCAGGTGACGATACCCTGGAGGTTCGCGCCGGGAACAGCTCCGAGTCTCCTCTCGTCGACGTGATTCGCGGCGCCAACGCCACGGTCGGGCCCCTCGTCAGCGTCGGCGGTTTCTACCTGAGGGTGCGCGCCGTCTGCTCCAGCACCCGCCACTTCGACGCTGTCTTCGCCTCCTTCACCAACGCTACCAAAGAAGGTGTGTATTGAGCTGGAAACCTGAAGCTCTTTCGGTGACATGGAAAAATTTACGGTCATTTGTCAGTTGACTGCTGTTGCGACGCGTGTTTCAAGACCCAATTTCACCAAAAGTGGCTCGTGTCGTGTGATCCTTGCAGGCTGCGACAATCCACATCACTTCCTCTGCCTGAACAGCCGCTGTATCTCCTACACTCTCAAGTGCGACGGGTTTGATCACTGTGGGGACAACAGTGATGAGCTAGTCTGTGCCAGTAAGTGTTGGACAAGTGAAGTCACAAAGATTAATGTCTCTCCCTAAAACGCTCCACAGAACATGATTTGTGCACATCCTGTCACTTTGTTTCTTGTAGCACCAAAGATGACAACCGTCAGGTCGTGCAGTACGCACTACCCGTGCAGGGCGGGGAAGGGCTGGTTCTGCACCGAGGAGCAGTGCGACGGCACGTGGGATTGCTCCGACGGCTCCGACGAGCGCAACTGCTGGATGAGTGAGTTCACCCAACATCACCCGAAGCACAAGTACCCTGCACGGGGTGATATATAAAGCCGTTGTAATTCGCCCTTTTCCAGCGGATTCGCCGACGCAGCCCCCGTCACACTCCGGGTTCCTGCAGTACCACAACTGGGGGACCTACATTCCAATCGGTCTGGTCGCTGTTCTTCTCGCCATCATCGCGTGCGTCGTCATCAGTTGTTGCGCGCGCAGGAAGCACACGCGCAGGCGCAGACAACAGAGGGCGCTGGCCAACAGGATGGGTATTGCGGGCAGTATTCTTCCTGGTACGTACCCCTTGCTGGGAACCCAAACGACATCAGTGTTCGTTTCGGGTATTTGACATATCATATTCACTTCACTGTTGATGATCCCACTGCAGGTCAGAGAATGAGATCGGCGAGTGAGACTCGCTTGAACATAAACGTGGACATCGTCCGGTACCCTGACTCCCCACCGACTTACGAAGAGGCATTGAGGTCGCCAGCTGAAGGAGGAGTGCAAAATCTGGTGAGTTGCGTTGCACCCACAAAGCGGCAGTATTTTACACGCGCACCCCCCCCCCTGCCCTCTGCCCTTCCAATTCGAAAAATTTTTACCTGAGAGGGTTCCAAACGTAAGTTGCCATCGATGCCCTCTTCGAAACAAAATTCGCTTTGGCTTCGCTTCAGTCAGGGTCAGTATTAAACGTTGGGGATGTCACCGGTCGCCTTCATCGTCTGTTTTGGTGCTTTTTTTACAGGCGTACTCGAGAACAGATTCTGTGGACACGTTCATGCCTCTTCCTCCGCCGTACACACCGAGCGCTGACGATCCACTTCCCATCATCTACCAGCTCGCAAGCAGCCAGTCCGCGCCGGACATCCACAGCGGTCTCAGTCGAAGTTCCACCAACCCCGCGCTGGCTGGAATTCAGCTGGGTCCTCCTCGAAATGCTGTGAGCGGAGGGAGGCGGCGAAGCCCTGCGGTGTCTCAGCCGGAGGACCCGGTCAGCGGGCGGCACGGCGAGGGGCGGCGCTCCCGGCACCGCCACCGGCACCGCCGCTCTCGAGGCTCCTCCCAAGAGGACCAGAGTGCGCTGATATACGCCGCGCAGGAGAGTGCCATGAACAGCAGTCTGGAAAATAACTCAGTCACTGAGGAAGACGTCACTCATGCGGAGGACAATACTCAAGGTTCCACTGACGCCGCGCCACAAAGTACTTTGGGAAATGGAAATCAGTTGAGTTCGAACGAGGACAGCAATGGTCGTGAAAACATTGCTTTGACTGACAATGCTTCACTGGATACAGGGGAACGTGGAGAGTTCATTGAGTTGGGAGGTTCTTTGTCAGTACCAGCGGGGATGGACCCTGACACGGTGACACTGCAAAGCGGCACGTCGGACTCCATATACAGCGGCACGGACACGGCCTCCGCGTGCTCCACCCTGGATCACTCGAGCACGACGAGCTCACTGCACAAAGGGAAGACGCACCGCCGCTCCGTGTCCGGAGTTTCCTGCATCAGCAAAACGTCGGTGGAACCGTCGGTTTCCAAAGTTGACGAAGAACCTTGTCAATGTAAATCGTGTGACTGTGACTGCAATTGTAAGCCCGGGGAAAGTTGTGGCAGTGAGTGTAGTGAGTGCAAGAGACTGAGGACGGACCCTGCCGATGACTGTGACGTGGACGATGGGGACACGTTGCAAGTTGCTGCAGATCTTGCGGATACGGGTCGTGCAGGAGATGAGGATGATGGTCTTCATGTGTCGACTTCACTGGCACTTGAAACATTGAAAAGTTCTACTTCGTTTGCATGAACTGCCCCAACAAATTCCTGCGGCGCCGGTTTCTCTTTTGCCTGGATGTCACAGTTTTTTTGCGGGCTGTTGACTCTTCAGTGTACATGTACTGGTACATGTCTCCCTGTCTCGCTCGTGACTCAGACCGTGAGACAGCGCGATCGCTACACGGCGATCAAGGCTCTTCTTGATGTGATCTGATCAAGGGAAAGATTTTCTTGTGCCATTTTGCAGGCAGCTGCTAAGCGTTAGAATTTGTTTTGTTGCAGCAGCGGTTTGTCCTGCACTCTTGTTGATATTTCGGCAACTTTCGAGGCGAAATTCTTTGGGAACTTTGCGAGCAACAATGGAGTGAGCCAGCTGTGACCATCAACAACCAAAATGACCACTGCATTTGGCATCGGTTTTGGCCAATTGAGCAGGCAACGGTGGCGCAAATGTTCTTCCATCTCTTCAGACATTCCAGAGATCAGGCCTGATTCACGGAAACAGAACACGGAATTGTGCCGGTGTCAGCTCTGCCACCAATTCCGGTGAATGGAAACACCTTGCAATTGCCACTCGTGTTTTGAAAGACTTGTATTCAGCTGCTCGGGTACATTGCCTCGGTCTTTGTGTTGCACTTCAAATGGGTGTTGCAATGTTCTCTCTTCTCTGTGATATTGGATCAAGTTTGTCACTGTGGGTGTACGTTGAATTGATATCACTGCTATGTCAAAAATTTTCCCTTTGTATTTATTTGACTTGCAAGTGCTGATATCTGGTGACTGTGATTTTGATTTTCTGCTCCTTTCTTGGTGGTCATCAACGTGACGCTCGTTGAACACGTTGTAGGCTTGATTTTCTGTGAACCATGCAAGTCATCTCGCGCTTGCTGCTGAGCAGCATCGTGTTTTGTTGTCACTCTCGGCTTCTTTTGCACAAAACAAACGTGACAGGCTCTCCATCCCAAGGTGCGTGTTCTTGTTTTGGCGTCGCAGTTTCTAAAAAGGGGTTTTCTCAGTTTGATATGGGGCCCACAAACTGTGCTTGTCGATGTTGAGATGACCTGGAGTTCTGTTGATTGCTTCTGTCGTCTCCATTGCAATGACGAGGAAGTAATGCTGCAAAATCGTGTTTTGATTCGATACAAATTTGTTTTTGTGCGATCGTGGACCCTTAAAATCGAATTGTAATCGGTGCATACTGTCAGGTACAGTCATCGTGAACTTTTCCACCTACATGTCGTTGCGGATTGTTTTGCAACATTCATAGCTCAATCGATAGAATATGTTTTGCACACTTAGAAACTGTGTCTTGACGACGATAGGGTGAGAATAAAAACGTGTCCACGGAGACCACGTGTTGTTTACGATTTCCCTCACAATTTAGCAGAGGAAGCAGTTGTAACCAAGGAAAGGGAGGCATCACCCCGGACGTATTGAAAATCCAGCCTCCTCGGAGGATGGACAAACAAGTTTTGTTTGGCAAAGACGACGTGGACAGTGATTCTTTCGTTCTCAGCCGCTTGCGCTGATATTGTAAACGGCTTGAGGTGGCATACTTGTCCGGGTTTCTGACTCAGAATTACCCCCACCCGTGCGTGCTCTCCTTGGGTGACTGTCCAGGTTTTTGCAACTGTCCGGGTTTCTGAATTTCTGGGTTGCCCCCGCCCCCTTGCATGCCAAACTTGGAAGGCTGACTGTCCAGGATTCTAACTCTGGGTTTCTGGTTTCTGACTGTCCAGGTTTCCAAACGTCTGGGTTGTGCCCCCCCCCCCCGCCACCATGTGCAAAACTTGGAAGGTTTCAGACTGTCCAGGCAGGTTTCTGACTGTCCAGGTCACACCCCTTCCCCTACCGGGTGTACAACTTGGAAGGCTGACTGTCCGGGTTTCTGACTGTCTGGTTTTCCGACTGTTCGGGTACCCCCCACTCTACCCCCATGCAACAATGTCAAACCTGGAAAGTTCATATGAACACGTTGTGTGCAGGCGATTTGCGCTGAAGGCTGGTATTTCCACTTGATTGAAAATCTAGTTTGGTTTGTATTGTAACAAGTCTGTTTGCCTCAGACGCAGAATGGCTCTCCACTCCCTCATGAGAGGGACATGCAGTGGTTGCTGAAGGACAGACACCCTTCAGCGCAATTATGCTTGTCATGTCGGGCCATCAGGGAGGACCACGGCAGGCAGGTGTCGGTAGTGCCGATCATTGGGCAGCTTGCTTCAAGACAAAAGTCAGTTTCGCAATGTCAAGCCTCAGTAGTGCGACCCACTTCGATGCCCTTTTGAGATCAGTAAGCTGGATGCCAAGACGTTCTCCGAAGCGTGTTTTGCATGGTCATCACCGCCCTGTTGGTTCTTGTCAGGATGTGTCAATCTTGTGGGAGAACGTTTGGCAACATGTTCAAAGACACAAGTGCGTGGAAACAACATTAGTTTGTTCGTGTCTGTTGACGGTTTAAATGAATGCATACCTCGCCTGATTTATTCGTAGCAAAATTGCATTGCCTTTGTCTTTATCCGCGTGCTTGTGCTCTGGCCAACCATTGCAAGCCTGAACATCACTGAGGTGCTGGATGGGAATCCACAAATTAGCAGGAAACGGAATCAGCATCTTTGGCACCTGCTTGTGTTTTTGTGTCGGACATCCGGGAGGCATCGCTTTCTTGTCCACAGGGCAGGCAACTCAAACTTTCTGTTTGGCCTGGCAAGGCGCTGCAGCGTGAGAGCATAACAGTTGTCGAGTGGCACAAGCGACGATGCGTACGCACCCAAGGCATGCAGGTTTTGTTTGAATTTTTCAGCACTCTTGTGATTGTGAATGTGGTGGTGCATGCACGGAGATGTTGAAACTCAATCGTTGTCGTCCCTTGCGTCCCATGCATGCGCAGAAAACAAAATCTGCGATCACTGCTGAGGAAGTGAAGCTCTCCGGGAAAAGTTTCGTCTTGGACCCTTCGCGTTTACGAAAAGCTCTGCAGGGAGAAGCTGCAGATAATCTTTGCAAAGCAGACGACGTGTGTGTGTGCGTGTGTGTGTGTGTGTGTGTGTGTGTGTCAATTTTGTATCTTTCTTTTGGCACATTTGCGAGCTTCACATGCGTGGTGGATCTAGGCTGCAGGCTCACAAGCTTTGAAACATTCTTTTTGGTCCTTCTGCAAGCAGAGTCAAATCCGGCAGAAAATCAGGTGCGCACTCTGACGTTTCTCTCTTTTGTCGCAAAAATGTGATGTGATCAGTGTTGGCTTTGCTGACAACAACTGTCTGAATTGGTCTCATCAACAACTTCTGCGCAAGTTGTCCGGGGGACGAGTTCTCTTGATTGCTTTTACTGCAAGTTCATTTTGAGATTTGTACGCCTCAGCACTCTCCAATGAGGAACATGAGGTGAAGGTGGAAGTTCCTGCAGCAGATTTAAAGCACACCGGGCAGCGGCAATTGAGAAACTTGGGAAAGCAACAGCTACGTCTTGAATGGCGGTAAATTGTTCCAATTTCACAGCTCAAAACATCTCGGGGTCGAAATCTCCCTTTTCCACTCTGCACTTTCCAGAAACAATCGTACTTCGCACAAATTTTCTTTTTCTCTTTGTCATGCGTGTTGCACACAATTCAGCTGTGTTCACTGGCAGAAAACCACGGAAATCTGGATCCAGATTTGTGTGTGTGTGTGTGTGTGTGTGTGTGTGTGTGTGTGTGTGTGTGTGTGCGTGTGCGTGTGTGTTGACGCTCTCAAGCCAAAGCAGCTGTTCTCACTCCATCGCCTACAGAGAAGGGTGACATCTCTGTCTTTCTCTGTCTCTGTCTCTCGCTCTCTCAGATTTCAGGTCAAGTGTGTCATAAGCATGGCATGCATGGTGTCCAAACTTTTATCAAGAAACTCAAGGGCGATGGTATCAAAGAACCACAACGCGGCACACGTCTTTTTTTGCGCCGCCGAAGAGATGCATCGCTTTGAAACAAGCACCGATGAAGCGAAAGCAATCGTCCCCAACATCCACGGTAGTCTCCATTAACCCATCTCTTAAATCCAACGAGTTTCACAGGCTTTGCACACCAATGACAGTTACTTTCGCTTGGCTTCAACCATATGGCATCGAAGATCGCGAGAAACGCTTTGGAGTTCGGCTGCACGTCCCAGGTCGCGGCTGAAGGATCTGCTTGGAAAAGGGAAAGTGCATGACAGATACACACGTGTGCACGCCCTGGTTCGCATTCAAAACCGTTCCGGATTTTTGTCCAAAATGATCAAAGGGCTGTCAGTCAGGTGTCACAATTCTCTTCTTTGCAGAAAAAGATGTTCTGCGAAGAAATCACACAAACTTTCACACCGGACAAAAATTTTGACTGTTGGGTTCCAGGAAAGAAAAAGAAAAGAACAGAATCCAAAAAAAAATGTTTTTCTCTGTTTGGCCTTTGGCATAACTTGTCTTTGACATTCATCTCGATTCTACTGAAAGTTTACTCAGCACAGATTGGCAGATAAAACAACAAAAATGTTCGATTTTGGTTGGCTATTTTGTATTTTCTTAACTTTGTCATATCAGATTCAAAAAAAGCTTATCTATGTGAATAGTAGTTATCCCCTTCAATTGTTGTTCCAGGGCAAGATCCAGGAATGAGTTTTTAAGATGGACAAATAAGATTGTTTCCCGAGTCAGTTTTTTGCTCTAATTTTCCAAATCAACTGGTCTTTCTGGTAATTCAGATTTTATGATGTATTCATTCATCTTTTGAAACCCCAGAATAAGAAGGGAAAAAGAACAAATGTTTGTCGATTACTTTTTCTGTTTTTCAGCTGTCCAAAAACAGGAAATTATTCTAAAAAGAGAGGTACACATTGATATCATCTGATCCTTTTGTTGTGCTGAGAAAAAATGTCAAGGAAATCTGAAATGTGCATTGAAGGTTGTGTGTTGAACGTACGAGGTTCGTATCCTTTGAGATGAACATCCTCCGGTTTCTCCGGAATGGTTTGAAGGATAAGCCTGGTTTTTTTAGGGAATCTTATTTATTATCTGAGGCATATGTATGTGCAACATGAGTAAATTCTGGTAACAGTAACATAGGTAGAATTTGATCAGTAACATGCCCTGTCAGAGGGTGTGATGATGCATTTGGTTTGAACATTCCAGTTGAACAAAAGTGATCTTGTGCACATTTCTGCCAGCTGAAATTGAGTTCAAGTGAAGACTTTCATGTCTCGAAATAATTGCCTTCATGTTCAACACATTTCTTCAACCTTTTCACCCAACTTTCTCTAATGGCATGAGCAAACTCCCACTGTGCAATTTGACTGATTTCAAAGTCAATGTGCTGGCGTAACTCATCCACACTGTTGAAGGGCAGTCCACACATGTTTTTCTTCATCCTGGAGAACAGGAAGAAGTCAGAGGGGGCCAAGTCCAGCAAATACGGAGGGTGGGGAAGAATGTTTGTGCCTGTGGCTTGAAGAAAGTTGAGAACAATGTCTGCTCTGTACGCTGGTGTGCCATTGTGATGAAGCCAAAAGTTCTGTCATGCCCACAACCTCTGTTGCTGGCATTGTATCCCTTCACGCAAATCTCACATTGTTTGCAGGTAAACTTCCTTGGAAATACCCTGGCCACAGGGTATAAACTGATGGAAAATGACACCCTGTGAATCTCAGAATATCACCACCATAATCTTGCACACATATCAGTCCTTCACAGGCTTGTGGGGTCTTCTTTGGTTGCGGTGCAGCCAGGCTAATGAGTTCCTTTTGGTCACTGGTTAATAGCACCAAAACCAGCTTTTATCACCAGTCACCATGCGGTCTTGAAGGGTCAGGGCATGCCAGAAATGCCACAACAGGTCCCTGGACATTCACATGTGATGAGCTTTCTGGTCATCTGAAAGCAGATGTGACATCCACTTGGCTGGGCATTTCTTCAATTCCAGTTTGTTGCGCAACACATTGTGAACAGTCCTCAATGACAAGCCAGTTCTGCATGCCATTATACAGAGGCACATGGTGTTATCTTCCTCCAGGAGTGCCTTTATCTCATCCAGTTTCTTCTCTGTTACCTTTGTCAAGTGACCACCAGTTTTCTTGACAGAAAAATCTCACATGCCCACAGCAAACTTGCAGAACCACTGATGCACAGTGCTCAAACTGAGTGCACTTTGATAATGAATTCTGACCAGTTCTTTGTGAGATTCAAAGACATTTTCCCCTTGAATATGAACCATGCATATTTCTGCATGTTGTGTCAACTTACTGTGTTCCATTGTTGTCAATAACTCACTTGAAAACATGACCAAAATTGTGCAGACAAATATGGTGACAAGCATTGCTCAACTGGTCAAAAGTCACTGACCATAACTGGGTCATTGCATGACCCAAATGACTTCCCATGATGACACAACGAGCTTCAACAGGTAAAGAAGAGCTCACCTAAATATGAAAAATATTGCACCATTTTAACCCATTGTTATCGAACGATGTTCATCTCAAAGTTTACGAACCTCGTACATGCAGATATTGATTGGGATCGGGAACTTGGATGTTGGACACGGAACCTTTTCTGTACAGTGTGAGAACCCTGTCTTCCCTTCTTGTTTGGACAGAAACCATGGAAAGAAAAACAGATGTTTGTATTGTCCTGGCTGCTCACTCCTGGCACGCAGATGGGGAACCTTGTACTGTGATCTGACGCACACTGACCATTGCATGTTTGTATCCACAAACACGTTTTTTGAAATCGTGAATGGCCACAATGAGGTCGTGAGACACAAAACGTGTCAAATGAAAACGGTTTCTTCTACTCTGTTGAGTTGCACGACAAAAACTACATGCTTGATGTTTAGCCGACCAGGCAACTCAATACTCGCGCTTGGTTGAAAGGGTTCGCTCAGGGAAGAAAGGTTTTTTTTGGTAGAAGGAGCGCTGTTGCGACTGGCAGATGTTCTCTCTGAGAGAAATTTAAGTGCAGGCAAAGAAAGAAAACAGAAGAAATCGATACCAGCTGCTTGCACTGAGTTTCGAGCAGGTTTCTAAGGTCACGTTTCAGGCGAAGAGACCATGGACATTGAAATCTGCAGGTAGCATTTCGCTCGCGAAAGACATTTTCGTTCGCCTGCAGCCAAAAAGGAATGGATCCGTTCGCACCACAAACGTTGCAAATTCTAAAGCGCGAGAATTTTTGAGGTTCGTGCGATCAAAATCAATGAAACTAATCGTTTGATTGGCTTGCTCTTTTCTCAAATTCTTGCATGCAGATGAAACTTTGAAGAGTGATCAAAGCTGAGAGGACAACACTGGCATCTCTGCAAATGCCAAACGTCATTCACAAAAAAAAGGCTTAGGGCCTCTCGGTGACTTCAACTCATTCCGATCTCCCGTTCCGGTCGCTTTTGGCACAAAACACCAAACAGACTCTGTACCACTGAATATGATTGAAATCTCCCAAATTCTCTTGACCATACCAAGTTACCAACAACCCAATAACACCAGCAATATGAAAAGATTTTTGGAATTTGTTTGCAATAAGCAAGGTAATTTTGGTACTTTTAGCTCAAAACCTAAAAATCCTCACACAAATAAGAGCTCCATCTTGCCTTGATCAATTTGTAAGATTTAAATACCAAGATGATTATCCTAACTCATACATTGTCATATTGACCCAGAATGAGCCAAAAATAATTCCAAACAAGTGCAAAAGAGTCATATTCAAAACCTTTCAATTTTATCAATTTTTATAAGTTTACCAATGACCAATCACCCTGCTACATATAGTGATACAAAAGCATTCCAAAACTATGCACCACATTTGCTGCCAATTCACAATTTAACCAATATTATTTATCTCTTCCAAACCAAATATTTTCACTTGTTATGGTTTGCAACACATTTTGATACAAAATCCCCCAAAATTAAACTTTTATACGACAGAAAGACAACACACACTTTACCTGAAAGCCCCCCCAGCAAGATGAAAATTATATACACGTGGATCCCTTTGATCAAATTTTGCCCACTTTCAAGATTGTTATGACATTGTGCATTATTTAGGACCCAAAACAAATTTGCAGACCAGTGAACCGAAAATTTGTACAAAAAAGCTGACCACTACAGCCTGTGTCAGAAATTGGAACCAAATACCTGCAGGTGATTTCCAGTCGCTTGTTCACAAATCGCCTTTAAAAACACCATTGCTTTCCTCGACAGACTCGTGACCAAAGCTTCGCTGCAGCCAGGCAACTGAAAAAGCTGGAGTCTCAGTTCTTGTCAAATTTGATAGCTTTTGCGAGGACCAGTGACCAAGGCATTTCCGACGAGTAGATTCTTCTGAGGTGCCAGGTATCCACTCCCAATGACCCACCAGCCACTTCGGTGCAGGGTGAAGCCGTGGAGTGCGCAACAAGATGGTTCCCGTTTTCTGCAATTTGGGATTGGGATTCTGAATTCTTTTCATTTCTCAGAAGGAGTCACTCAGGAGAGATGTCTTTCTTTTGCGTACCACCCATGAACAATGACATGACACTATTTCGGCGTGCATCTGGAAGACCCGCTTCTGCTATCGATTTCATTGAACTCGGCCTAACACCGGAACCATTAATTTCGTCTGGATTTCGTCTTTTTCCGTGCAAGGGGAATGGAAGACTTGGGAAGATAAACACGGATCAGATTGAGGAGAAACTGCTGGAGGTCCCATGAGCCTGCCGGTCACATCTTTTTGCGATTTTCTGTTCCGCAGAGATGGATCATTTCAAGGTTCCATGTCGTGGTTCCTTGAAAGTGGAACAGCGTTCATTTGTTTCCACATGCATGTGCACACAACAGACTTTCTAGAGACAAGGAGTCTGCCACGGTGCACGCTCCTTTGTACTCGTACCGAGAGACTCTTCTTTTCCAAAGCACGCGCTTTAAATTTTCGTGATCAAACTGAGTACAATTAAATTTTCCGCGGAAAATTTTGTTTGGAGAATAGCTTGTCCTTCAGTGTTCACTCTGACACAGAGCAGATCCACTCAGACAGAAAAGGCATTCTCACAGACTATCACAGGCGACGGAAAGACTCCAAAAGCCTACTCCATTCCTTGGTTGAATTTCAACAGGGACCCCACATTCCGCTTGTTCCCACGCAGAAGGAAAGTCTCTTTTGAATGTTGTTCCTGCCGCTGAACTTGACGTTGCATGTCTTGTGTCGTTAATGGCATTGGATTTTTGACAGTTTTGTTGAACCTGGAAAATTCTCTGCCTCCAACGCCTTCCTGAATGCATATGTTTGCATTTTTGTGCTATTTTGTTCGCTTTGATTAAATACTGCAGTTGTGACATATGCAGCCGCTGAGAGACAGGCGTGCACAGATCGGTGAACATTCATTCGGACGCTTTCCAAAGCTGCTGCGGAAGGGCTTTCCTTGGAGCTCGTTGCATGCAGTTTCGGTTTCAAACCAACGCATCTGGTTTACAGAAGAGCACACTTCATCGTGTCACTGAATTCTATGTATATTGTCTGTCTCTGGCAAAAACAAAATCACGAACAGGGTTGAAATTAGAGAAAGGACAAAGGCAAACTAATTGACGGTCGGTGGAAGTGCAAAGCTGTCCTTGAGCCTTCATCACAGAGAGCTGATATGTCATGGATTAAGCGAGGAATAAATCAGATGTTAAGTTCTCACAGTCTCACAGCTTCAAGAGCAGCTGCACTTGTACATACGCAGGCTCTTCAGACTCGATTCCTTCAGAGAACCAAAGTTCTTTGCCGGAAGCACAAATGTGAACAGCTTCTTGAATTTGCCAGATCACACAGGAATTAGTGCAACAGTGAGCACCTCGTTCTCAGCAGTAACTGGTTGAACACGAACGTTTGTTCGTCTGCTCGCGGCGGTGAAGGTGAGTTCGATCTCCTGCAGCGACACCTGTTCTTCTTTCCTTTTATCGTGAAACGAACTTTGTGGCATTTGTATCAGTCAACGAAGCTAATGAACAATTGTGTTGATGATTTTTGTTCCAGGACTGTTGTTTTAGTTTTGGTCAGACAAGTGGAAACAAAACGCGTGCACGCAACTATTGCGTCTGTTCACAAAGAGAACCAAACAGCTGGACACACCAACGGTAGAAGCCTTGAAGTGGGAATTTGTGCCCGTAGTGGGCCATTTGTCCACTGTCCGAGTGGTACGAGTACCGGGTATACACCTAACATTTATGTTCTATTCAGTCCAATTCAATTTCGTCGAATGAGTTCAGAAGAGCTTCAATTCCAACATTCAAAAGTGAAATCTCAAGAATTCGGTTGTCTTTTGTCTCAACCGCGCATGCAAGGGTTCAAAGAACCAAAAAGCCCAGAAACAAGGACCGTTTTTTTCTGTTGTTCCAAGCTTGTCACTCAACAACAGAATTTCCGACAATTTGGAACAAACATTCTTGCAAATAATTTCTCGTCGTTTTCGAATTAGAAAAGCAATAATACATGCGTTTTACACATGATCAGAGTTTTCATTGTTTCAAAAGGTCTTGCATGGGACCTGAAGAAAGGCCAAAAGGGGGGGGTGCGTCTTGTGCATGAGTGAGTCTTGGCTGAGGTCTCTGTGGTGGTGCCTTTTTTTGGTGTCTCACATTTGTGTCTCAGGTTGGTGTCTCCGGTCAGTCCCTTTGGTTGGTGTTTGTGGTTGGCAGTGCACTTTGACCAGGTTGTTGTCTTCAGTTTATGTCATTATCTGGTGCAGGTGCCTGAGGTTTTGGTCAGTGTCACGATCAGTGTCTTTTGTCCGTAGACCTGCTTGTAAGTCAATGCATCTGGTTTCTCAGATTGGTGCGCCACAACAGCTTGGTGTACACACTGATCTCAGACAGCGGCCTGAGATACCAAAGGCACTTACCGGTATATAAGACAATGAAGCACTGGTTTTGAGACACTGACACGAGATAGACGCCCAGCGACCATGCATGGCATGTGCCACAACCACCCACGAACTGCCATCCCCACGCACCCACCGTGATGTCTCTGCATGTGTGCACTTTGTTGCGCCTTGCTTATGTGTTTTTCAAAAGCTGTTTTGAAATTGGAGTCGAAATGCTGTTTTTCAGATTCAGAAAAATCTTCTGCATATCTCGGTGGAAAAGCAGCAGAGAATTTGAGGCTCACATTTGCTCCGCTGAATGACCGTGGTCAGACCTCGCAGACTGTTTTCCTTGGCGGTTGTACTGTTCGGCCAAGCAGAATTCAAAGAGCCTGTGCCGATTTCTCCTCTTCCGTTGAACTCTCTTTGGTCTGTTGAAAAATTTTGTGTTGCTAGAAACTCTGATCCCAAAGGCACACAGCAAGGCCCGTGTGCGGAGACGGTTGAGACGGTGGCAATCCAGGCACAGAAGCCTGTCTTCTTTTCAAGAAATAATTAACCTGAAAGGCATCTGATGTTGTTTTCTTAATGACCTGCTGCAAACTTTTGGCAGTGCGTTCGCCTGTGTAGCACTCAGAAAGAGACTGTGTCTTGCGGCAGTTTCCGAAGCTGTTGGAATGTTATTACTGCGTGTTGTATTCAAACTCTGCTTGTAATTACTGGCTCCTTATTCGTGATAATTCTGATGGATTGCGCCATCATCTAACAAACTGAGTTCCAATGTATTCAGTGCTGAAATTTCAATTCTTGCAAGTGGGAAAGATGCTTCGAGTTGTAAATACGTAGTTGAGCAATTCTTGCATGTGTCTGCAAATTGCTGGCGCCTATTGTGCACATTGTGCGCTACAAAGAGAAGAAAACTTTGAACGTGACGGTTCCAGCATCTCCACTCCTGGGAAAGGCGATCTTTGTTCACAATGTTACGGGTCAGCAAAGCAAAGTTCTGGATCAAAATTGATGATGCTCAAAACCAATATTGTTGCGCTGCTGGTGACCCGTTGTCTCTGCAGCACACCAACAACTGACCAAACCACCTTCCTCAGGACGACTGATCTCATCATTTGCAATTAAGGTGCGGCTTCTCAGTCAGGCTCTGATATGGAGTGAGATGGAGATTTGTTTTGTTTGCAGTTGGTGTAGTAGGTGTATATATTTGTTCTGTTTGTTCTGTTCAAGGAGTGACCAATTTCACTCTCAACTGAGTTTATGCACTGAATCTGCTGGTGCGGAATCTGCCAAACCAGCAAAGAAAGCCCAGTTTTATCTATGTCTGAGCACTGCACGAAAAGCACATCTGTCACCTGCATGCGGAACACTGTCCCAGCAACAACCCCAACCATGGTGGAGAGGACGCATGCAAATGAATCGGCGACTCCAATTGTTATTCTGCAGGAACTTGACGTCAAGCAGAAGGTTTCATCCCTGTAATTACACCGAACTCGAATGATTTACTGGTGAGTTGCATCCATGTGTGCTGATCCCTGGAAATTGTATATTTATTCCAGACGAGTTCAAACAAAGATTCGCTTTTCACTCCACTTGAACAGCACTTCATAGAATTTGTTTGAACTTATTTTGAAAAATGAGGTGTGGAAATCTTCAGTCTGAGTTACTCGCTGCCACAGTTCAACGCTGTGCTTGTTCCAAGTCCTGCGTGCATGAAGAGGAAGTAAGGATTTTGTCATTGATGAAGCAGCAACAACACTATGGACCGAGGCACTTAAAACATCTTCTTCCCTGAGATGTATCTCACCAGATGCAAATGGCAGTACAAATCCTGTCCATCATGGTAACCACAGTAATTCTGTATGGAATAGATCACAGACTTGTCCTTTTCTGTCCACAAGATGGATAGTAATTGGCCGATATTAGGTAAAGGCTCCAATTATGGAACATAACAGGACAATGAATATCGATCAACTTCTTCGGTAAATGTATGTACACAGACCTGTGGTGCTCATTTTTTGTGTGTAGATCAGTTTCTTTCATCTTGAATTGCCTTTTGGTAGGCACAAGACAGCAGACAAGAAAGAACTCCAAACAGCGTCCTGTGCATGCAGGTCTCGTGAATCTTGTCCTGGTCAAGGCGCGTTCTTGTTCTGTGAGATACACCGTCTCCGAGATATATGCAACAAATGTTCACGAAAGGTTCTGCATCTGCCTTTGTTTAAAACGGATGTGAGGCGGCTTGAACGTTTGCATCGCAAGGCTCCAGACACGGAAGATCACTTGCAGTTTTGCCAGACTTTTTGTCACAGACTCATTCTTGAGCTTCACGCAGCTGTCGCAGCAGGACAGTCCTTTGTTCTTTGCGGAGGCTTTTCCTCAGAATAGCTCAGTTTGCGCTGTTGGTCATGACATTTTCAGTACCACCTGCCTGTGAGTGCGAGATTCGAACCACAAAGTTCCGGGTGAAGACCAGGTCTGCTCCAGCAATGCTGCAGCGAACACAGGATGACACAGAAGCGACTTCAGAACATTTGATTCGTGCGCAAAACAACGACCCCTTCAGTAACCCAGCGTTGACACTTTCAACTCGAGTGTATTTCCGTTTCATTGATGAAATGCTCGCTGCACTGAAGTCTTCGTTTGGTTGATTCAGCACTCACTAATGGAGGCTTCTGCTGTTTAATCAACCACGATGACCCCGAGGGATTCTGAAAAACATTTTTAATGTTTGTGGACCACGAGGTGACATCGATTTCGTTGAACCAGATGTGACTCTCTGTCGGAAAAGACGCGTTGTTGACGTGTGCAGTGTCCGCTGAAGGTTCTCATATTTCTCAACTTCCAGAATGGAAGGCACCACCGCCCCGGGGGTAAAAACTTCCAGAGGATTTGTTGCCAGAATGCCCTCTATTTTTCTTTCTGTAGTTTCCCTTCACGACAAGAACTCGTTGAATGGACAACCAACTGCTCTCCCTGGACACATCCGACACAATCGTGTTTGACGCACACTGTGTTGACCTCCGCACAAGTGCGCATGCAGTTTTGAAACACAAATGTGAGTCTTCCTAGCTGCTTACACTGTATGGCAGAACACAAAACTCCATGAAGTGTGGTGAGGTCACAGAATCAGACTCCATCGTCTCTCAAATCGGGTACGAGCGAAGTTTCTTGACTGACCTTCGTGTCTCGGGTTTGTGACAACTCCCGGTGCAGAAGTCCAATCCTGGTCCAACGAGCAGCAGTACGAGTAACGTCTGAACGCCGCCATCAAGACTCTAATCAGCCAGGCTCAGTGCCATGGCTTGGAGAGCGTTATTGTTGTATTTTCTCACATCAAACAGAACATCTTTTTTGTTTTCAGTGCAGAAATGTGCGAATCCCTCAAGGCTTTGGCAATCTGTCAGATCCAAAGATGCCGTTGAAAAATTCTGACGCAATATGTGCCTTTTTTGAGACACACCTCAAGCAAACAGTTCCTTTGTCTTTCAAGCAGCGAATGGAAATTTTGACAAAAAATGGAAGACACATATTTGACGTACAGCTTATCTGTCAGATTGGATGTGCAGAGGATAAAACATTGTTTTCCAGATTGAAAAATGTTGCTGCAATTGAAAACCCGTGCCACAGGAAGCACAACATGAATCACGCTGGCGGCTCAGCTCGTTGCCACTGACTGACTTGTTCCACGTCTCTCCCAGCTTCTCTAGAGCCCTGTTTGCACACAAAATTTCTCACGGGACTCAGGACTCCAAATTCACGCCCACCCCAAAATTAAATACTCCCGTGTGCGCCTTTTCCTTCGTCATATTTCCAACGTAAACCCCCCCTCCCCGCCCAAGGGTCGGGTATCCAGACCTCATATCCTGGATGTACTCCGAGGACAACCTGTTTTTATCAACTGTACGAGTGTCACCTGGTGGCAACAAGCCCGTACACAACAAAATGTGGCTGGCCAAGTCATGTCATTCCAGTTTTCATCCGAACTGCATGCACAACTCACATTCGCTTTTCGTCCGAGAAAGGAAGAAGCAAATGTTGACCATCACTGCTCGTATCACAAAAAAAGCCAACAACCTGATTGACAAGTTGCCTGCGAAGAACGGTTTTGAAGATTTTACCTAATGTGAGAACACGATGCAAGTTTTGGTACGGCCTGCAAGGATACTGTCAGATTTCTGTCGCACCGGTGCACACATGACGCAGAAGCTGGAAAAATACCCCAACAACCGACTTTTGAATGAAACCACGCAAATACTGTGCAACAAACCAAAGCAATTGTTCGTGTGCAACGTACGCATCATGTCAGGCATTTTCTTCTTTCATCGATGCTTCCATGGTTCAGAGCGGAGAATCGTGGACAAACCCAGTGTTGGAAAGAACCCAAATTCGCGGTTATATTTGGTTGGGGAGGCAATAAGAAAGGAGCACAAAATCACATAGCTAATGCTGGAAAACTCACTGAAGCAGCCGCTCAGCTTTCTGAGTTCAGAAATCATTTTCCTGCGAACAAGAGTCGGACTTTCAGTTGACGCGATGCTGCCCAAAACGGTGCCAATCTGATTGGGCAGCTCATGATATCTTCTCTGTGAGAAAACGTCCCGGAGGCGTTTACATTTCTCGTCGTCATCCACGGTGCCGTGTTATTGATTTGACTGTCTGTGTTTAACAGCATTCGGCCCCTGTTTGGTCCGAGTGTTGGATGAAGCGGCAGAACTTGACAGTGGCACATGAGCACACGACAGAGAAGAGATGAGAACGCGTGATTGTGTGCGGAATCCTCGGCTCATGAATTCTGTTTGCCCGAGCAAACGCAAACAAACTGTGAATCAGATGATTGCAGGAAATGAAAAATTCAGACTTTTTTCAACTGCCGGCGTAAAACATGAGCTGTTTGTTTTTGAGGACAGCGGTGAAATTCTGTGCTGATTGTTCCTCGAAAAAGAAGACGCACAAAAATGTCTACATTTCTCTGACTTCCTTTCTCTTGGATTCTGCGTTGTCCTCTTTCGACGTGAAAAAGAACCAAGTTCTGAAAAATTAAAAGTAACAGCTCTGGCAGCAAACACGAACAAGCACTTTGGTGGATGAAGATGAAAGTGAATTGAGAAATTTTCCACAAAAGGCTTTCCCACGCAAGTAACACCACCCCTGGTGCAGGTAAGAACAACAATTTTCTTGTTTCAGGAGAATTTCGAGAAGAAAAACCTGGCTGCTGCAGATTTTGACCAAACGTGAGATGCAGCTTGACTTTGCTGCACATTTCCTTGACAAGGTTTGTCGTTCAAACGGTGGTGACGCTTTCCTGTCAGACGCAACAGACTGCAGGTTCAGGAACTCCTGGGGCATTCAGACAATCATGTCGGTCAGTTGCATTTATGGACGAGAACAGGGGGCAGTGTCTGTCTCTGATGAAGTCCTTATCACTCTATCATCAGCGCGATGTGCGAGTTGTCAACCTGAATCGCAATTAATCTGACGGGAGAAGGTTGTTTTGTGGGGTTGTAAATCTCTCATGATGTGAAGTTGTCGAGTCCAGAATGCCATGTTGATCCTGTTGGCTTGAGCACAATTGGTCACGTGCAACATTTTCGTTTGACTGATACTTGAAAGATTCTTTGGATTGACAAGTGTTGAAATACCAGACGAGTTGGTTGTTCTCGAATCTTGTGCTCGACGATGAAGTTTCTCTGTCTGGGCCTTTGACTTGTTATTTCTGGGAGTTTCTTGCTCACAGGGAATGTTTCATTCGATTAACCTCTTGATGTATGGTGAGCTTTCGTGAGTGGCTTGAACTCGATCAGCTGTTCATTCCAATTGACTTGAAGCTTTTGGGGTTTTTGATGGGTAATTCTGGACAAAGTGGTCCCAAGAGACCAGTTGTATGGATTATAATGCTGGTGTAGCCAATCGACATGTCCATTTGAAACTGGGATTGCAAAAAAACATCTGACATTCTGGATGTGTGAACCCTTCCAGCAATGCTACAATCTTTGTTGTGCAATGCTGTGAGAGTAATTACCATAACGACTGGGTCCCCAGGGACACCACGTCTCCAGACCAACTCAGAACAGTAGACCCCGTGTCGGTTTCGAGTCTGTTGTTGTCTCGTTGAGCTGAAGGGAAGCTGTCATATATTGCTCCGCAGTCATTGAACAACATGGAATTTGTCTTGAGGTCATTTGCGTCGCCACAAGAATCCATTTTCTAATGTTTTCTAGTTCAGAGGTTGCCAGGAAGAATCGAAACTAGAACTACCGTAAACAAGAATGACAAGTGCAGACACCGATTGCTTTTCAGACACACGCAACAACCAAAACAGAATCAATTTTGACAAAAACAAAAACAAACAAAAATCACATGCACACACACACACACACACACACACACACACACACACACACACACACACACGCGCGCGCGCGCGTAAGTAAGTTAACAGGTTCTTGAAAATATTCAGCTGATCGTCACAGAAGAATGAAGAGTGTTCTTGTGTTCCAGTTTTTTCCCTTTTTAATTTTTGTGTTCACCTGCAACTGCGGCATGTTGCACTCCTGAGCCAACCAAAAACTCTTGCAAACATCAACCTTCGCGCAATGCATGCAAACTTTTGATCTGAGTGACTCAATCTTTGGTCGCCTCACAAAATCCCAAAAGCAGCCTCAGATTCAGTACTGAATTTCGACAAGGAACCAAGGAACCTGTGTGACCTACTTTCGCGCTGTTGCGGAGTGGTTCGAAAATTATCCGAGGCCTTTGCTGCTTCTACTCTGAAGACCTCTCTAAAGTTGAAAGCGCGGGCCTCCTGCACCTCAGACCCAATAATTGATTGGTTATCTGGTTACTTAAGCTTCAAGTTTGAACTTTATTCGGTTGCCTGCTTCTAATGCAGGCTGCGCAGCAGAGATACGCAATGAAATGGATCGTGTAGTTTTCACTGGCGGAAAAGAATCTCCGGAGAAATTTCCCGTGTAACTCGAGTGATGTAGTACACGAGCAGACAAGCAGGATGAACTGCGTATGTTGGTGAAGCAGAAAATGTCCCTTGTGTAGTTTAGCGGATCGCTGCGCGCCCGTAAGATTCGGCGAGGTGTCCTCCTGGAGCCCAGATTCTCATCACTCCTAATACCTGCAGCCTCCCTGCAGCCTTCCTGGGGCCACAGCTCTTGTTCCACTTCTGTAGAATTTCTCTGGTGATTGAGCTGCGTGGCGGTTATTTGCAGTTTGTCCAGAAATTTCACTTTGGATGGGGACCGTTCTGAGCCTGAGCGCTCGCGGCAATTGGGCGCGTTCACTGTGCAAAACCTTTCAAGAATCTTTTCAGCCCTTGTTCCAGCCAACTAGGTGAATTCAATTGGTGCAACTATCTGTCAACTAATTTTGTCAGACTTGCCAGAGATCATAAGAACAAGTCAGAGAGGTGTGACTGCAGTGAGATACATTTGGCAAAACTGCAACAAACTTGCGCATTTCCTAGCACGAGTTTATATTTTGTGTGTCGCATTGCTCATTTCTCTGTAAACTGACATCTTCATTTCAGTTTCTCGTTGCGCTAAAATATTCATGTCCAGCCAGTTTCCTTCCCCTACTCTGTGAACATGAATTGATAGTGGCAGGTCAGTCATGAAGATAGGTTTCACGGCCCTTATGAATTTGCATTATTTCATGTTTGATTAAATGCTCAGTGGAACCGACTGCCGCATCGAGACGTTTCCTCCCACAAGCTTCCTCCAAGGCACGGATTTCTTCTGTGGGTCCGTCCTTTTTTCCTTGGTCAGAAAGACATATTCGAGCCTTTCTCCCAAGTTCGGGATTCCATCATCATTTTTCCAATGGCAAACTTGAGAAATAGCCATCATGAATCATTTGAACAAACACTGGTTCCTTGTGCACTGGATGCAGAGTGCTTGAATGAGTTTTGTTGCGGATCTCTGTGGATTATGAGTGCAAAGTCCCGCAGACAAGCCGTACTGAGCACCTAATAGAGTAAAAGTAATGAAGTCTCAACACTCATCGGATGTAATAATCCACGGCCATTGTGCCTGCTTCCTCGACGATGATTACAGATTTGGAAACATCCAGGCTTTGCTTTCCGCTCAATTTAATTTCCGTTGTGTTGCAAATATTTTATGTTCCCGCAATGGGATTTGTCCTCTCTTTCTTTGCCGATGTTTGTACGGGTTTTTGACTGTCCACGTGACTATTTGCAGGTGCAATCCTTGCCAGTTGGACATTGCGCCTGAAGCTCCCTGCTCGATTTAGCGAACTTTCTGCGTCATTTTTCCAACAGGAGACTTGCAAACTGACAATTTCCCTCAAGACCCACAAACATTCATTGAAACAATACAATTTTGGGTGCTTGACTTTGAAACGTTTGGGCTCCTGACCTCAATCCCTGATCCATCCGCTAGTGACTGAAATGCGAAAACTTCAAATTCCCAGGGCAAGTTGCGCGCAACAGTTTGTGCATATCGCATCGAGGCAGAACGGCGCAATGGACCCGTTTTTCAAATTAACCAATCGATCACAATGCGCTTGGGATTAAAAAATCTGTTCATTTATCCTTTCAGAGAGGGAGAGGACATGGCAACGAAGAGATTGATGTTTTTCGTGCTTGTACTGTTTGCCGAAGCAGCTCCTATCGAAGGTGTGTATCGTTGAAGTGACAGATTCAATCTGCATCTGAACAACATTTTGATCCAGATATTCGTAGTTTTTTGTTGTTTGTGTGTGGGTGTGGGGGAGGGGGCCTGGCGCACAAAAGAGACAAGAGGAGAACAAGTCAGGAAACGAAAAGAGATGACTATATCCTTGAAGTTGGACAACACACGCACAAGCACGCACGCACGCACGTACGCACACGCACGGAGACACAGTGTGCTCGGATTCAATGCAAATCCAGTCTGCTCAACTTGCGGTTTGAAGTTCTGGTCCTCTGTAAAAAAGAGGGTTTGTTCGTGCATTCGCCTTCCCTGACAAAGCATTGCGTGGCGTAGACTCTTTCCTTTCAAGTGATGTCCATTCCACGACAGAGATGCTTCACTAATGCATTCGCTTGATATTGCTCCTTGCTGGCTCCGATGGAAGAAGCATGCTCTCGGAAACACAACCTGGGTTTCGCTTCAGTGTTCCCTGTCAGCACGGCATCTGCATCCCTCCATTGTTGAGTTGCAGAAATCTTCCATCAACAATGGGGATCTGCAGCTGATGGCTTCCGCTGTGGAGTCGTTACTTTCCTGATAAAAAAGTCAAGAACTGCGGCTGGACAGCAATTGCCTGGTCGGACAATGGAAAGGGATCCGAGTCACTTGATGCCTGGATGTTGAATCATGTCCTTGAAGTGGAATCCTCTTGCAACTTATCACAATTTGGGTGTTTCTCTGAAAAGCTATGGTCCGTGGAAATTTACAGCAAAAGATGCATTGCATTTCTGAAGTCAAATTGCGAAGAAAAGAAAACAAGCTGAAGCTTGCTGTGCACATGAAGATCAACTCGCTGTTATTTCCTAACACATTTTGAGCCAGTGTGATGAACCTCAATGCGTTGCACTCTTTGTTCTCGTGTGCCTGCGGTCATCAATCAGCTCTTTCATTGATACTCTTCCCTTGGAGGTTGCAGAACATTGTGTCGGTTGCTCCACTGGGCCGAAAAGCCACGAGCTCAAATCTGTCAGTGTGAAACAAGCTGTAACGGGGTCGTTGTTCTTGTTCCTTTTCACTTGGTCTGATTGAAGCTATTTCCGTGTGAGCTTCTGTGATCTGTGCTGAGCTCTCTCGCCTGAAGGGAAAATCTCTTTTTCCTTTATGGTAATCTCTTGTCCATGAAAAGGCTATGTGAATACATGTGATTATTAGTTCAACATGGTGCAAAGCTGGAGGTCTCAGTCACGAGTGGAGCTCAACCGGTATACCGACACAGCGAACAGTGGCTCAACACTTTGTTTGCCTTCTTTGGCATTGGCACATGACACAGGAAATGGATTCACATTTGTGCCAGTGCCACTGCACATATCCCACTGAATACAACCATGCATTCCTTGATTGATCACCGCCCGTTTCGCGCGAGGTAAAATCCAAAGGTGCTCCGTGTTAGATTGCACCCTGAGCAGATGTTGTTTTCCTTGCGGGGTCACAAAAATCTCTCCTCACAGAGTTACATAAGTTTCCAATGTCAAACCAAGACCTTTATGCTGCCCAAAAACCCTGTTCAACGTCCCTTTAGCACTAAAGTTTGTCATTTTTTTACGAACACAAACTTGTACAAAAACAAATCCCTGCGTTTTGGATTGTTCTAGCCTTGACTCTGTTTCAATTATGGCAGGGCAAGGGAAAAGAACATGGGTTACAAAAGACAAAAAGGTTTTTGTGAAATGGCGCGCTCAAAACATGTTGGAATCAGAAGGCTCCGTGTTCCCAAGACAAACTTTCAATCAGCTCAAATCAAGTCTGATGTCAGCGCCAGTGGTACTTTCACTGAAATCGTCTGCGCAGCAGGTGTGTGGATCTGATCTCAGTTGCAACTGAATTGTTTTTCGGCACGCGTAATTTTCTGAAGCCGTCGTTACACTGTATCCTTGAGGTTTTTGGGCTTGAAACGATCAAAGCAAAAACGGTTGCATTTCATCGGGAAAGAAATTGAGGGTGCGGACACACTGAAGCGCGATGGGGTGGGCGCGTCGCCCAATGCATCTACCCCATCGCGCTTGCTGCCCCATCACTGAACCCATCCAGTACATTTTCAATGGATGGGGATACACACCCAGCAACAGGGTGGATGTGATGGGCTGGCCTATTGAGCTAATGGCTCCAGTAGCAGTTCAGCCTGTTGGAGGGGAGAGCGATAGGGCAGTTCAAGAAGGAATTCTGGGCTGTTCCCACCCAGTTTGAGATTTTCTCATCCATTCTACAAAGATTTCTGATATGTATGAAGGAACAAACATCTACATCCAGTCATGACATCCAAAAATTGTTTTAAACTGCTGTATGGGAACTATTTTTCCCATCCAGTAGCATAACACAATGCCATCCATTTTGCAAAGGTATTCAGATGTTGGTGTATGGAAAAAAAATCTACATCCAGTCTCTTGACATCTAAAATAATTTAAAACTACTGTATGGGAACTGTATATGCCCTCCAGTGATAAATTGCAACATTGTTGACAACCCTGGATGATGGTTTGTCACTGGGGCAGTATGTCTGTTTGCAGGATTTTGTTGCTGCATCGCCATCCAGTCCATCGCACACTGTACGTCGCGGGGAGTGTGTTCCCAGCCTGACCGCTGGCATTGAGTGAAAATGCAAATGGGGCTGCAAATTCCAACAATCCTTCATTTCTCTTTCTTGATACTTCTTGCTGTCAGTCTTCCCAACAGGCTCAAAAAATCTGTAAAATGCCAGTTTCGGCTTCGCAACATTGAAAAATATTTGCGCTGCAGAAAGCGGAACACGAAGCAGGGGCTGATGTAAATTTTGGTTCAATTACCTGAGAGCTGAAAAAACAATTCCGTGCAAAAGGTAAATTTTCGTGCACCTGCAGCACCAAAATATAGAAGAAAAATACTATATTTTCGGCGACAGGCTGGTGTTCCCCAAGATTTGTCTCTGTTTTGTTTGTTTCGAACCAGTTTTACTGTTTTCTGAAATTACCGGTACATTTCAGACATTTGTTTGGCAAGGCCAGACCACATGAGAACTCTTTCCTGTCGATCACGACCACTCCGCAGTGGTTGAAACCGCTTTTGCTGCAACGGCAGTCCAAACACGTGTATTTAGTTTGCGTCGACAAGTCATTACTTACTGTCGAGTAGATAAAAGTCATTACCCCGGCAGAAAACCGGGCCTCGTCGCGACTTCAAATGGGACCATTATCCACACTTTTTGTTCAACTTCCTCCGTCACTTCCCTGGTTCCTCGCGAGGAACTGAACAGACGAATTGAGAAGCCGCCAGGCGGCCGGAACTTTTGTCGTGGTTTCTTGGAGTGGGCACTTATGCGAACAGCTTGTGTGCAGTTCTGAGCTGAAGAATAATTCAACATTTTGTGTGTTTTGGAGGAAGACTCAAGTCTTCAGCCTCAACCCTCAATCGATTTCCGTTAAAGAACCTTTTCGAACGCACAGGCTCTCACCCTGTTCGGTGCCAAGAGTCTTTCTTCTCCACTTTCGGAAAACACGAAGACGACCGAATGATCTTTCCTGGTGAAAAGGTGTTGTCAACAGGAGAATTTTTCATAAAATAGACCCACCACAAAGAGAAAATACTTTCAGGTCAGACCCCACCAAACCCATGGAGTCAGGTGTGACAAACTTGATCTGCTGTGCCGGCAGTCCCTTTACGCTTACGAGATGTCCTGACAAAACTGGTTGTTTGCTTTGAAGAGTGCTCGTTATTTCTGAGAAAGTTCGTAATCACGTAACAAAGAGACAAAAAGAGAAATGGGCACAGAGGAAAAACGTCGCACGGCAGCAGCGCGTGCGCCTTCCATGCGGATTGATTTTGCAGAAAATGTGTCAAGAACAGAGCATTTTGCCAACTGCCGACATCAATTTCCTTTTCACAATCACTTATCTTTATTAATTATGTCTTGGTTTGACAACGATCAAAGAGCAAAGCCTGCCAATTTTCCACCGCGGCAACTTATTGTCATCGGTGTGTCTTCTCAGATCTTTGCTCCGAATCTCTTTCGTCTGTCCTGGGCTCTTTCTTTGTCGGGCATAGATTCTTATTTGATCCACGCGACAAGTGTTTGCAAGTTCTTTTGCACTGAACGAAACAGTCTTTGATGAATGCTGCACATTTTCATGGTGAACGGTTGCAACATGCACTGTTGTCTTGCAGAAAAATATCAAAACATCGAAACATCGAACTTTCACTCAAATATATAAAAGCAAGAGTGAATCGGAACACCAACAGGCTTCTTGATATGAATCACCTACGAGTGGATTATGCACTTTTAAGGGAAAAAACCAGGATTGCCCTTGAAGTGCACGACTCACTTTCATGAGCCCATGTTTTTGCCCCAAACAGAAGCAGTGAGCCTGTGCGGCGGGAGCCTGCGGACCCTGACGGTGGAGCTGGGAGTCTCGGGTGCCATCTCGTCGTCTGTCCCGTCCGGGGTCGCCTCGCAGCAGGGCTGTCGGGTGCGCATCCTCGCCTGCGACCAGTGCAAACTGAACATCACCATCCACGCTCCGACGCTCTCCCAGTGCGCAACGACAAACACCACGGTGCTGCCGACGTACGCAACATGTCTGGAAGAGTGAGTCTCTTAAAACTCGCAGTTCAGAACACCGTGCCTGACTTTGAACCAAATGTTTTGTACTTCTCGAGACCGCCGAGCAGAGCAGGCTGGTTGTGCAGTGGCTTTGCAGATCATTTCCCACCACAAAGCTGCTCTTCGCTGCAAACAAATAATTTCTGTTCTCTGGACAAGCAGAAGAGTATCTCTAGACCCGTGTGCGTGCGTGTGCACAAATCAGAACAATGCCGCAGGGCGCCCTGTCTAGGCATGTTCCAGACATCAAGACCTGGCTGCTTCGCCTCGATTCTTGTGTGCTCTTTGTTCATTGGCTTGGACTGAATGCCATGGATGTTTTCAAGCGTCTCTGCATGTTTGCAGCTGCATGCACATGACTGTGTACGAGCCAGGATACACGGACGTGACGACTCGCTTCCTCTTCACGCCGCGCTTCTCCTACTCGACGCTCTCCTCCAGCCTCGTGCTCACGCTCTGCAACCCGGGGCTCCACTCCACACAGGGCAATGTCACCATCAACTACCACGTCCTGGGTAGGAAACTGAAGAATTTTTGTTCAGGCCTTCTTGTCTGTCTTTAACCAGGGTGAATGCTGCAAGTTTTTGGGTGAATTCGCGTCTTGCGTGCGTGCATCGACAAGGATCCATGATTCCTGCATACAGAAGTTTTCTTGCCGGAGTGTGTACGTGTGGTGTCAAAAACGCGAAAACTAGAAAAAGGAGTTTGTTGTGACAGGTCAGGTTAAGCCACAGGGTTGTTGCAGTCTCAGGCAAACTTTCCGTGACTCCACGGACATCAATGTTTTTCCGCAACACGATTTGCCTCACAGAAAAGCTGCAGAACTTCGAGGGTTCGAGCAGAAATGGTGTAAATCAGCAGCTGGTCAGTTCGCCGAACTTCCCATTGGGATACGCCGTGCGCGGCGAGATCTACACTTACCGCATCCGCAGCGTCGACCCGGGCGGATTCATCCGCCTCTTCTTCACCGACTGGGATCTGTCTCCACACAGCAGAATAGCGGTGAGCAGTAGTCTATACACACGCACACACGCACCCGCGCACTCACCCACACACACACGGGCGACAGGCTTGCACGCAAATGCCAGCGCAGGGTCAGGCCATGATGCAAGGAGGGGCCGAGCCCACCAGGGCGTCGATCGCAACAGCAAGCAAAAATGTAGCAGGGAATTTGGGCAGCTTGCACTGCAGCATGGAATGCCCAAAATTGATGAGGGAGGATGTCCTCAATCTCCGTCTCTCTCACTGTTCTCTCTCTTCCTCTCTTCCTCTCTCTCTCTCTCTCTCTCTCTCTCTCTCTCTCTCTCTCTCCCCCTCTCTCTCTCTCCCCCTCTCCATCTATCTCCCTGCCTCCCTGTTTTTCTGTTGCAATCCGGGAGGAGCCTCAGTCATGGCATAATCACTCACAAATATCAGAAATAAATTGTGGATTGTCGTGTTTCACTTGGTTGCCAGTACAAAAGTGACGATTTCAGGCACAGCTCAAAAGTCTTTCAACGTGTGTGGCCACCTGCTCGTCCAGTCTTGAATCCGGAGTTTGAGCTTCATCCCAACGCGACAATCCTCAATTGACCTTCCTGTCCGAACCCACGAAACTTTCACCTGCTTTTGTTGTGGAACAATCCCCATCACTCATCTGAGTCGCAGAGCGGTGGCTCTTCACCTAATCCCGGATCCAAAGTGAACTGGACACTTCTGCAGCACTCACGAGAATCTCAGTTATTGATTATGATTGATCGTGACAGATCCGACGCAGTGTCTCTTGAATCGAATTGAAATTGCCACGGTCCGACCAGACACTTACATCCTCGAACATTTTCGTGAGAAACAACTGTGCTCCTTTCACACGAAAACTTTTGTGAAGACAGTCCGAAAAGTCTCAAACATGCAGGAAGTAGCAACCAGTTCATGAACAACAAAAATGGACAAGAAACAAATGTTCGCTCTGAAATTGCAATGTGTGCTGATGCACAAGGGAAGAAAGGTGGGAACACTTTGCTCCCTTTGTGTTTGTCTGTTTGTGGGAGGCAAACCGGACCAGCTAACCTGCTGGAAACTCAGTGGAACCAAGATTGATAATACTTCCAGCAAAGCAATCGTCAGTAATTAAAGTTGGGAGCAGCAGCTCTCGATCAGGATTGTTGCCCACGGTGAAACCCTATCTGTCATCATTAGTCTGACTTGGATGTGAGAAAAGCTTGAAATTAAATGTCAAATATAAAGCCATCAGGCATTGGCGTGTCATTCTCAGCAATTCAGCCGTGAATGTATTGCGCAGACGCTCAGTGCATGCATGCACGCTCTATTTTTTCCGTTGAGGTGATGTTTCCATTTTCAGCAGGACAGATCAACGAGAACGAAAGCATGTCATTCTGTATAGCGTCTTGTCTGATGTGTAGAGACGTGTCTGGTACTCGTACGGTGCAAAATTAGGAATGAGCGTCGAGTGCCAGTGAATACATCACACGCACGTTTTAACAGCGTGCATGCGTAAAATGGTACTTTTGAGTGTTTTTCCTGAAAATATTTTCGTTGTCGCTTTTGAACCAAACACGTTTTCTTTTTCTCAAGAAAATTGGGACGCTTGAAAGTTCTAGCGGGATTCGCTTGCTATCCCATGCAGGTGAGCGACAACGTGAGCACGACGGAGCAGCCGTGGTCGGTGCACTACGGCAGCAGCTTCCGTCCGATCCTTCTGTCCCGGGGGCCGCAGGTCGTGCTCGTCTTCTACCCGGACGTGGGCATCATCTCCAGGACCAACCACATGGGATTCCAAGCCACCTTCGTGTTCGTGCCAAGTGAGTTATACCGTCTACATTTTGAGGGTTTGCCCATGGACATTTGCACGTCTAATGCGCGAAAACTTTCAATTGAGACTTTCTCATGTTTCACTGTATTGCAGACGGTACCTGGGCTGAGAAACCCACCACAGAGTGTGGACATTATTACAAATACACGCCTGGAGGAATCATCACCTTCCACGGGCCTACAAGGGGCCTTCCTGGACACTTCGACTGTGTGTGGGTCGTGGGGAAGCACAGTGCCTTTGATTTTATGCATCTCAGAATCACAAACGTTTCTGTGCCGGGTTCGTTTCTGCATTGGTCGATTCTTTCCTTTCAGTGCTTTCAGATGAAAATGAAGCCCGTACTGTCTGTGGCGTCAAGTTCCAAACAATTTTTTTCACGTTTGTAGATTTCTGGATCGAAGTCTTCTCCATCCACTCAGGGACAACTTCCAACGCCCCAGTCTTGAGCAATTTGCAGGAGCAGCAGCTGATAAACAGAACGTTCGAGGGCCAGGATGGCTTTTACATTCACTTGAAAGGCTTCTATAACCTGACTCAGTATCTCACCATATCGTTCGCCGCCTTCAACATTGCAAAGCCAGGCAAGTGCGTTCAGGGATAACCTGGTTGAAAATGGGTGTTGTGTTCTTTCAGTTCAACAAACTATTTTCTCTCCAAATTTATTTTTTCGCGTTCACTCGATACACGTCTTTGACTGGGCGCTGTTGGTTCGGTTCTGCTGTGGTCTTGGGCCAGAGAAAAACTGCAACTGTAACAGAGGTTCTACGGGGCAAACGGCCTGACAATGCAGAAGTAGTGAAGCAGACAAGTCAAGATTTTGACAGCCAACAAAAGGCTTGATCACTGGTTCTGCAAGAGTGCTGAACTTTGGGCCAAGGACTGAACAAACGGGTTCAATGTGGCCTCCTTTGTATTGACGAGTTCACAAGTACAACGTCTCAACTGTCTTATGTTTCTAGATGGATGTACTCGAACGGGAGAGTTTGAGTGTGGCTCAGCACATTGCATAGACAGCCATTTGGTGTGTGACGGAAAACCACACTGCCCGGACAGCAGTGACGAATCCCCTTTGTGCGCAGGTGAGAAACAGGTTCCACAATTTGGTTTGGCTGATTGTGGTGCTTTAGTGCATTGACGTCTCCGAGGGACATTCTCCAAAGATCTAATGAACGTGATCGTGCAAAGATGAGGGAGAACCCGAGTTCAAGAACCTAACGGGCTGAAACTACTCTTGTTCCCAAGGATCGACCAGTGATCTACCAAAATGTAGAGTGTTCGATTCCAGATGTTCTTCTGTTTCAGGCGAAAAATCCCCCACTTTGAATCCCGTGCTCCTTACCTGCAGCAAGACTGAATTCACCTGCAGGAACCAGCAACAGTGCGTTCCCCAGTCGGCTCACTGCGACAGCTGGTTGGATTGTCAAGACGGCTCGGATGAATACATGTGCAGTGAGTCCGAGGGATTGATCTTTTGTCAAATTTATACGTCATTCTTGTTTGTTCGGGATTTGGCCACAGGAACGTTCATCCTCGCAAAGGGAATTGAGATGGAGTGCGGTGGCCAAACAAGACCTGGCAACAAAACTCTCAGGCCATTGTCAAAGTTGATGACGCTGTATGGACAATCTTCTTGAAGCGAACGTCGAGCGCGCCCGCGCTGAGGGCAAATCAGACGAGAAGAGGGCGCGCGAGGGACTGATCTGCCCGGAGGGACAACAGCTGTGCCTCAGCAAGGACCAGTGCTACCACACCGACCAGGTGTGCGACAGCATCCATCAGTGCTGGGACAGGTCGGATGAAAGCAACTGTGTGTGTAAGTTCACCCTTCTGTGAAGAGCAATTCACTGCCGACAAAAAAATTTGTCTTTCCAAAGAGTGAGCGCCTGTCCGTTTTCACGACGAGGATGTGGCCTTCAGCATCCAGCTTCTGAGGATGGCACGGAGTTCAAATTCGAGCCCTGGAACCTTTGCGTGGGCCACACTGAATTTGCTCATCCGTGACAGAAACTCCACATTCAGTTGCGTTGCGGAAGGACCTGCGGACTCGTGCGGCGTGGAACGTGCTGCTGCCGGTCGGAGTCGTGCTGTGCGTCGCTCTGTCCATCTGCGTTGTCGGTCTGTGCATCCGGAGTCACATCAAGCACGATGAGGTCACGTTCGACCCTGGGTCGAGACCTCCCATGCGCAACTCCAACCATTCCTGCATTCGCCGAAGTGAGCCAATTTATCTTGCGAAATGCATCTTTTCCACTTAAGAATTCCTCTGATAGGTGTTGGAGACACAAACCTGGTCTCATTGTGTGGGAAACTCCAACTTCAAAAATTTTCAACAAGCGATGTGTGAAAAATTCGTGTCTGGGATGCAGAATTCGGGGGGATGGCATTTGAGGATCGTGCATGAAGGCAAGACCCATGAGGCCTGCACTGAACCCAACAGATTTCTCCTGCATGCGCCTGGTCTTTTCCGTGGCAGGTATGTTGCGGAACAAGACTGTCCAAATCTGATCACTCTCAATTCTTCATTCTGCGTTTGCCTGTCAGGTCGGACCGTGCACAGTGTCACAAGCGACACACCTCTTGGGCTGGATTTATCAAGAAGCACAAGCGGCTTCACGTCTGAGATGGGAGCAAACAGCCCCCAGAGCTGCGATGACTCGATGCTGACCTTGAGTCCCGATTCAAATCAGGTCTGTACGAGAAATGTCCAAGTCGGCAGTTGCATTGACTTGCTCGAGCATGCATGAGGTTGACGAATTTACTAAGTTTTGTGGGTTCCTTTTTTTCCTGTTGAGTCAGATTCCTCCCTTTGTTGTGCAGCGATTCCGGTTCCCGAGTGTCAGGTCGAACTGCAGCAGTCAGGCAGGCAGCGCCCGGCACGACTCGACGCTCATGTCTCCGACGGGCAGCTCGGCGCTGTCGTGCAGCGCCTCCGTGGCCGGAGCGTGCGAACACTGCCTGACGCCTGACTCCGACACCCGCGAGGCCGAGACGCCGCTCCTGGGGTCGCTCGTGTGGGCGCTGCCGAACAACAGCTCCAGACGAAGCACCGCGTCCAGCATTGGTGAGAGCTTAGAGTTTGTCTTTCTCCCTGCAGTCTGTGTGTCAATTGTTTGTCTGTAAACAATTTGCGAAGCTACAGTTCAAACACTGCAGTGGAAGGAAGCTCACGTGTGCCCAGTTGCACTTTCAGGAAAGCTCAAGATTAGAAGATCCTGGGTTCCAACATCACCGCACAATTACTTGCAAGTTTCTTCTCAAGTGTACGAGCTTGTACTTCCTCTTGCAGGAAGTAGCAGTGTTGGCTGCAGAAGCCAGACGTCTTCCGCAACCGGCAAACGTCCGCACTGCGACCACTGCTGCCAGCGGCGCGCGCCTGTGCGCGGCTCTGTGCTCACCCGCCCCGCGCGGCCGGGCGGCGGCGTCCGCAGCCGCACTCACCTCCCATCCACCGAAGACTCTCATCACAGGCCACCTGAACACAGTGCCAGCACAGGCCATCACCATCACCATCACCACAACAAGGCACACAACATGGACCCTCAGGCAGAACCCTTGTTGTCAGAGGCGAACAGCTGTTCAACGCTGCTGACGGAATGCGGCGCTGTGAATGAGAGGCCAGGACCATCTGCGTTTATGCAACCGGAGGTAATGTGTCCGTAGTTTGTCATCCCAGGTTTTTTTCACTCGGTCAAATGCATCCCAGTCAGAATTGTACACCTGTGTCCATGTGTTTTCAGGGTTTTACGAACGAACCTGACATCTTGCAAACGGCAGAGCTCGAGCACACTCGCAGCGGACACCAAAACCGTTCATCTGAACCTCAAGAATGTCTGCTTGTTGACATCGATCTCAATTCTGCTGAACCAGGCACTCATCTGGAATTGACTCGTTTGCCGCGGAATACTCCAGATCTTCAGAACTGTTTTCAAACTTTACATTCACCCGAGAGAATGATTTCAAAAGAATCAGAAATCATCACATCTCAAAACGAGCATCCCCTGCAGTCTGCAATTTTGCGTGTCGACAAATAGAACTTCAAAGACTTTTTGCACACTTGTCTATGCACTGAATTCATTGCGCACTGCATGCAGAAGTTGAAATAAACTTTCTTCACAACATGCAACTGAACGCAACATGTCAGGCGTTAATTATCTGCAGCACAACATGTTGCAGTTCTACAGGCTTATCTCAGCACAAGGTTTGGAGTCTCTGTTCCCAAAAAGCGGAATCCAGTTGATCCCCTCAAACTCAACTGTTTGGGTACAAAACGTGCGGACCCTTTGACGTTCAGAAGTTCAGATTCAGAAATTTCAGCCAATCTCGTGAAATATGGGGCACTTGAAGTTCAGAATTTCGTGGGTCGTATAGCCATGGCAGGTCGGGTCCATTGCCCCCTGCAACCATCGAGACTCGAAGCTGCCGGAGCCTCAATGGAGTTTTACTAAGTGTTGCTTTGAGTGTGGGAATATTTTGCTGCCAAGTCTCCAACATGGAGAATTTTCCCGGCTTTTGCAGATTCCATGCAAGCTTCAGCAATCAAGTTGACGGTGACAGTAGAGCTTCTCGTCACACTGCATTCCTCTTTTTCTGAAATGGAAACAACTTGGTGGGGAAGAAGATTCTTTTTGAAATGGAGAGCAGGTGCAATAGCAAAATTTGTTCATGATATGGGTGTTGGCGTGTTTTTTCTTTCATTCAAGATGAGATTACGCTCTTGTTTGTACGTTTGTGTTCGTGCTTGTGTCGGTTTGCACCTTCCACAACGTTGAGAAAATGCTCCAGCTCCAGCGAGTATGCCATTTCGTATCTCTGCATGAAATCTGCGAAAATTGCAGGGCCCTCAACACCGTCCGCAGTTCTGAGCTCGAAGTCCATCAGCTTTCGATTGTGCGTCTGTAGAACTCCATCAGAACCGAATGACTGAAAGGGAGCATCTGTCTGTCAATGAGCTGTGTTCGCCAAGACAAAATACGGGCGCTCAGGATACGAGGTCGCTTTGTGTTGGTCTCGTTAGTTTCGTGCGACCGACAGTGCAGAGTTGTGGAAGGGAAGGCAAGGAAAATTCATTCTCACATCAACTCGCTGGTCGTATCCTCCTGAAATGTTGCGCGCGATGTTCACCGTGCCTATGGCTCCACTGGGGTAGGTGAGTGTGACCACGCTGGTGTCGAAATCACCAACATCTTTCATCAAAGGATCCCACGCGCTTCCCGTGGCGTACACAGTCCTCGGCGCCTCTCCCACCAACCAGTTCACCAGGTCAATGTCGTGGACCGCACTGTCCACGAACACCCCGCCTGGAAACGGGAAGGGAACCCACACCAGCACATGTCCTTTATGCAGCGATCAGTGTACGCGAACTGTTTTTTTTTTGTTTTGTGAAAACCAACACTTGCAATGGAGAGAATCTGAAGTGAATGTTCCACCTGACGTTATGAGGTATTCTTTGGTCATCATTCCTGGTGGATCCATGCTTGTGGAGCGAACCAGTCGCACAGGTCCAATCTTTCCCTGGCGAAGGAGGTGCCACATGT
>JAAUXT010075709.1_pt1 | contig 36449 bp, 31 predicted proteins | sample 7278171 | NCBI WGS metagenome assembly JAAUXT01 (sample SAMN14350112, study PRJNA611818) | marine sediment metagenome | isolation source: surface marine sediment (1.8m) | place: French Polynesia: Moorea | collected 2018-08 | reverse complement strand
TGATGTGTGTTCCATCGATGGCACCAATCACCCCAGGAAAGGAGAACCTTTGATTGTAGTAATCTGACATCTCCTTCTGCCTTTCAGAATTTGGCCAAAATATGTGCTTTCACAACAAATTGTCACACACAATGCCAATCATCTCTTCAATACAGGAAAAGTAGCAGGACCGTGTGAATCCAAACTTGTCAGCTAGAAGCCCATATTTTCCACGATGAGCCACAAAGTGCAGCAACATCAATACTTGTTCTTGGAGATGGACTTGAGGTCTTCCACTTCCTACAAGACATGCCTCAATGTGACCACATTGGTCACACAACTGCTTTTTACACACAGATGTTTGCAAAATTCAACAGTACCATCACGTTTCCTGAAGAAAGGGCCAATTTCTTCAACTAAAGCCTGCACTGTCGAGGCCTTCATCCGAAAAAACTCCACCCATTGCTGGCAGTTGTAGTTTGACAAGTCGTTCACAAAGCCTTTTTGTTTTGCAATGTCCTCGCGGATACTGTGAATACACACTGATCACTGTCACACAAAACAACCACGAAACAGCTTCTAGATTTAGGTCGACAAATTCTCGAAACTTCCACTCCCAAATAAGTACACTTACACTGAATTCAATACCAAGCCGATTTGTCTGCCTCTTCCCTGACTGGAACTTGTCTCAACTGCACACTCTTCTTCAGGAAATACGTCTTCGATACACATAAAAAAGGCCAAAAGTTCGGGAGCAAATTTGTCTTGTTGTACTCCCGCCATTTGCTATCACGTGACTGAAGCTGCTCTGACGTCACAGCCCCAAGCCACGGCCCCGAAATTCCATTCTTTTTGCCGCGTTTCGGTGAACCTCCACACGTCCACAAGCAGCCCCGAATTCGGGGATACAGAAATCAAAAAGAACAGACCCCTGTATTGCAGTTCCAGACACCTCGCTTGTGACCAAGTTGGAACCAAGATCGCCTCGCACGAAGGTCATTTAGATTGTGAGATTGTCACGTTGCATACGTGGCTTCAGTATCACAAACCCTTGACATTAACATTTGATTCCAGGGAACCATGTCAGCTGAAAAGTCTCGCTCCACTCGACCTGTCTGTCGTGACTCGTCGTTGGGGAATTGTCACGATTGTCTGCGTGATCTTTCCTTTCAGATTGCCTTCACAGAAGTCAAAAGTGTTTTGTGCTGCATACGAACGCCTTCAACAAGTTCTCTCTGTAGCTTGGAACCATATTGAAACATTCGTTTTCTGCTGATGTTGCTCCTGCTCGGATGAAGCTGCTGACAACGACGAAGAAAACAGCTTTGGAAAGGGAGACCTTTACGAAACACATCAAAACACATCCTGGCTTCCTGCTGAAAAGGACATGGCGACAGAATCCTATTGACACGTGAAACAACTCCCTAACTTGACGTAGTTACCCGTTGCAAAAGGCAAACAAGCGTCATCGCCAGAGCAAATACCTCCCGCAATCTTCAATGACCACGTTGCACTGTTGCTGTCAAATTGTCAGCCACATTCAGGAAGTCCATGTTTTGTTGACGCTGGACCAAAGAAATAATTTGCCGTACTTCAGTCAGAGTGACTGGGTGTAATTTCTCTTGGATTTGGCCGAGCGGTCCAGTCACATTCCAGAACGAGAACGGTCCAGTTGAAAACTCCAAAGGGCGGTTTTTCCTGGGTCCACGAGGTTAGCCTCCCCCCCTGGGACCAAAAAAAATCGGTCACGCGAATGACCATGGTGTTTTGAGCTTCACGAGCCAGATGCATCCAAGTGCGAAACAGCTTCAATGGATCAGTGTCTTCTGGGCAGTCCACAAAACAAAAATGTGCTGAAGCCCACGGTGTGGTGTGCCGACAAACAAAATCTGGTGTTCTTGCTCATAAGAACGCGCATGTCAGCGGGAATTGGAGCTCCCACCTCGCCACAGACGCAACGATAAACGAGCGAGTCGCATGTGAGCAGCGAATGAAATCTGGGTCCAGCCCTTGTGCGTATAGAAACGCTAAACAAACTATTTTGTGCTTGGACAATCTGGTTCTCAAATTATCCAGTCAAGACAGGTTGGAAAACAGAATTGTTTTTCCCTGTCAAATGATTTGTGTGAATGGTGGGAAAACAGCCACACCAACGCACACCAAGTGAACCAGTTCACGAAACTCCGCGCATCAAACAGAACAGGACCACCACTGACACCTCGTAGCCAAACAAAACATTTTGAAAGATGTTTTTTTGTACGTGGTTGATACCTGGGGAAGAATCTTACTCACATGCACGCACGGAGAATATTTTCTGGTCAGTGAATGCCACGCATGCATGCACGGTGCTGCGTCTCGACGCCAGAAACCAAAGGTCATCCATCAGCGACCGAGACACACCCCAATTCCCCTGCAGTCCGGGCTCAGCAGACCGACCTGATGCGATTTTACACACAGAAAGATGAGGTGGAAGCTCTAAGTCCACAAGCAAAATATTTCATGTTGTCTGAGCATCAAAGCCTGGGGTCAGCAGAGCCCTTTCTAACAAGCCAGACGGCGCTTCAGCACGCTTCGATTGGTGCTGGAGTTCAATCGGTGAGGTGGCTTCAAGAGAAGTCGTCTTGTTTTGACCATGGACTGATGAAGCCTGAGGTACAATTTTATTCTTCTCCTTGCACACACATGCATGTTGTAGCACGAAAGATGTTTTTGTGCCACGAAAGATGTTTTTGTGCCACGACGCATCCACTGACGCTTCGACTACCTCCGTCGACCAATTGCACGTCTCAATCACCACTCGCAACAAACGTTGAAGGAAAAAAGTGAACGTGGGCAGACGTTCAGAATGATGCCCATCAACTGGAAGGGATTGACACCGCTGTTAGCTTTGCAAAGATGCCCCAAAGGATCACATCAGGTCAAACGCGAGTCCACAAATTGTCGTGCAAATAACAATGGGATTATTGGACTCTGATCCTCCCTCGTCATCGTCTGTGGGCTGCCGCAATTTCAGCAATTCTCAAACGTTTGCCTGATGCTGGACGAGAGAAAGAACGGTTGACTTCGTTGTTCGGCCTCTCTGGTGCGGACAACTCCTGTTTGTGGGCGAATTCATGCCGTTATTTTTCCGTGGCGTCACGCTCCTGGGCAGACAAACCTCAGCGTATTCTGGTGTCACCAAAATCTTCGCAGAATGGTGAGGTTGGTTCACGAGGCCACTGACCCTGAGGTACACACAGTGCGTTTCATGCGCGCTTTGATCTTCCTTCGTCATCAAAAGGAATTGGAAAATACGGGTCCACCGACCTTCCGTTGACTTTTGTATGTGATTCACAGCCAGGTGCAGAGGAGTCAGAACAATCTGTAAAGTGGATCTGGAATCAATTCGTTGATTCCATTTTGACAGAACAAATTAATGAATGTGGACGGACGACTCATTGAACCCAGAGTTCTCGTGTTGTTTATTTCCCCGAGGAGAAACGGCAGGTGAGAAGTGGTGTGGATTTGAACAGGAAAATCAGCCAATGTCGAGAGCAAACTTTCGGTGCAGCGTGACAAATCTTCGGCGGATATGTTCGACAAAAAGTAACGGTGGGGAACTGATCAATGTGTGGATGACACGTGACTGAATTATTTATATGCGCTTCACAGTTACATATCCGGTCGCTTCAACTGGCGGTGCGAGAAGACTTTGGATGTGATCCAGGATTCACGCCTCGACCTGGGCCCGGTGAGAGGCGCCTGCGCACCGTACCGTGGGAAAGCAGCGCCAATCTTCGCTGGACCGCGGCCAAGTGCGAACTTAATGGTGTGTTGTGGGAAATATACAGTGCCAAAGTCCGTGAAAGGAAGTACACTGTCATTATGGACATAACTCACATTTACCAAATTCTTGAACAGTGCTTGAAAGTTGCAAGTCCTGGAGGTCGCAAATAAATTGCACGTATCAGTGTTTCAATCTGGCTTCTTCCACCTTCACGTGAGAAACGTTGCTTATGTTGGTACGTGTGCGTCGCAGGTCGTATCCTCTCTGTTTTCGTGCAACGCCACATGCAGTGTGTTGTGCCAAATTCACTGTGCTCAGTCCTCCGCTTTGCCAAATATTTTTTGAAATGTCAAAGATTGAAGAAGAAAAATTGTTTCCATCAGAACTGTGCAAGAAATCACATGTGCGTGAAAAATGTGTCCTCAGAAAAGAAAATGTCTTGCTCCCCATCAATGTCTCTGCGATTACTTATATACATGAGTTTGCACACAGACAATGACCAAACGCCCGCACGTACACACACAGTAGTAACCACACGCACACACACACACACACACACACACACACACACACACACATGCGCGCGCACTTTTCAAGTTCTCTCAGTTCAGTTCAATGCAAACAGGCTCGTTTCACAAGAGAAAAGAGTGAAAACTGTTGCGTGCAATGTTCACACGTTTATTTATCTCAGCGTATCAGACAACGCCTTGTACAACAGCGCTTATCAATGTCTAACATAGCTCTGACAATGCAGCGAGTCCAGTACATTTTTTATAGTTCACATGTCTGCAAGGTAGACTGCAATTACACAGGAAAATCCTGGCACGTCAAAGCTTTTACTACGATCCATGTACAAAACAACACAGATGTAATTCTTCCATTTGTAACCAAGCTCCAAGGGAAATGACTGCGTATCAGGCAACACCGGCGTTACTCTCTCGGGGAAGGTCCTCCCTCACACACACCTCCGTTGACAGTGTGTGTGACGTGACAACGAGATCCAAAGCACTTTGCGAATGATCACTTCGCAAATTTAGCCTGTGGTTCTTTTTTTTTGTGTCAGCATTCGGAAAACTTGTGTCTTCATTGCTTGGTGAAACTTCCTTGTCAAGCCTGACAGAAATCGGCGGGTTGGAAAGCCAATGCAGAGGTCCTCTTGCGGGTCCAGCAGCCTGAAGCTTGAATGTGCGATCGGAACTCCAACAATGAAAGTGGAAAAAGACATTGAACCCGACGAGATATCGATTTGAGCGCTGCAAGCACATTGGTGTTCCTGGCAAGTAAAACACTAGCAAAAGATGCTCATTTATCACAGTTTAGCATCATTACCATGCACTTTCTGGGCCCAAAAAGGGCCTGGACAGACTGTCAGCACAATTTTGCTGAGATAGCAGCCATCTCAGAACACCTCTGATTTTCATAAAACTATCCAGATGAGCTGAAAAAAGTTGGGGAACACTTTTCTTTTCATTTCCATGTGGCCACATGCACACAAAAAAAATTCTAAAAATTTCATTGTTAGAAAAATATTCAAAATGTCCAATTTGACTTGTTTAGGGTGAAGAAAATTTCTGCGGGGGTCAGGGGCCCTCTGGATTCGCCAGAAGAATACGAGATACTGAGAAGCTGCTGGTTGCGAACGTTGTATCGGTTCTGCGTGTCCGTACAGTGAACAGCTCACAGAAGATCTTCGTCAACGCAATGCATTTATTTATGGGGAGGCGCTTTTGATCAGGTATTCCACTGAATTTGTTCCGTTGTTGCTGCTGTGGTTCGGATCTGTCGCCGGCAGCACTTGATGCACCCAGGTACCAAGCAGCACTTCTGAGCAACACTCTCAAACATGGACACTCCTGTGTGCTGTCTTCCTCCAGAACAACTTTGCATTCTGGTCTTCTACAATGCAGTTCTCCTGACTGACACAATAAAATTGCTGTTTTTACCCGAGAGAAAGACTCCGGGAGTTTGACTATTTTTGTTTGCAAGTCAGAATGAAACATCAATCTTTCCCCTTGCCGTATTCTGCCCAGGCATTCGAACTGTGATGCATCAAGTTGAATTTCATCAACAACTTTTCTCGCGCAGTGTGTTTGCTCCCCTCAGCTGGACGGACGGACAGGAGAAGACATCAAAAACATTGTTCTGGTGACATCGCATTTCTTTGCATGTAAACAGCCCAATTAAAAGCACACATCTCTCTGATGACAAAGTGTGACAATCTTTTTGAAGTATCTTCTTCGCTAACAATTTGTTTTTCAATTACCTGGCACTTTTTCTCTGTGTACATGTGTAATGGAGGGCACGTACTCATCTGACAAAAAGAGCTCAATGCGAAGCGAGGTGCAAGTTAGATGGAGGGATATGCAGGGCAGTCTGGCTGCTGTCGAAGAGTGGCCAGACAAACAGAACCAGCGAGCGTCGCGTCAGGAACCAGCGCTGTAAAAAAGCAAACAAGCAGCTGTTCAATAATCTCGTATCAACCAGGAAGCACGTCTTCTTTCTTGTGTGCCAACCCACGACCAAAGAGTACAAGGGCAGATCCAGGTCCGAATGCCCCGTGGGGATCGATTTCAATTTTCCACATGCTATGTGCGCAAGATTTACGGGTGAGCAATTTTGTCGAGAGAAGGGGGGGGGGTGAAAACGGACAAGCTGCGTCTCACACTGTCGGTCAGAAACTTCCAAAAACTTGAATTCTGATATTCAAAGTGGCTGCAGGTGCGTATAAACTGCTGAACCAAACGAAAGACAATCAGATGAGCACTTCTCACCGTCAGCGCTCAGACGCCGAAACATAACTTACAGCCAATAATGACTTCCTTTGGCGGGAGAAAGATAATGGGTTTGTCGAGCACCATGTCCCGTGATCAAAAAGCTCATTAATTATTGTTAGCATCGAGAGGTATTGCACTTGCGGGCAAACCTGTTCAGATTGGATGTAGCTTTGAGCCGTCGGTGCGCGCGGGTAATCTGATGAAGCCTCCACCGCCGCGGCTCCGCTCAAGCTTTCAGCGGGACGATGGGTGAGGAAGAAACTCGGCAGGAAACAACTGCTGACCCCTCGTTCACACCGAGCGCATACGCACTGAGGGGTTGGGACAACGTCACATATCCTTCAGTAACTTCTGTCACTTTTTCATCAACATGTTTTTTGGAAGAACAGTTTGCTTCTGAAAGACTTGGATTTGGCAAACGCTTTCTGACAGACGTCAATAATGACGTCTGTGAAATATGCTTGCAAACAAAATATGTCCAGCACGACGGAGAGTTTCCACTCGGTCCTGTTGGTGTTAGACGGACGACGTGGACGTATGAAAGCACTGAGAACGGTTTTCGCAATGAAATATCGTGCCGCACCGAAGTACACGAGCGCTCATACATTATTCACACCCTGTACAGGTGATCAATTTTGATGTCTGCTTCTCGTTTCCACCTCCATTCAGAGAATCTTCGAACATTCCAAGAAAACGACATGCTGTTGCTGTTTATGCGTGCACGCTTGTGCTAATGTATGCCATATGTTTCAGCTCAGTGTTTGATTATGCTCAGCTGACAGGCACAAATTTGCAATTTCCTTATGTGGACTGAACACGGCACGTAAAGCTTGAAAACACACGTTCGTGTCAGTCTTGTGAGGGCTGAAAAAACTGACCAAACACTGCAAACAGTCCAGCAGATCCAGAGAACGAAGGGAACCACGACACCTTGTCACAATATTGCGCTGAAACAATAAAAAACATGCCGAAATGTTCCATTGTGTGGCGGAGTTCTTTTTCTTTTGGTGTTCAACATTGTTTACTTCTTGGTGACTGTTCATTTCCTGGTGGGGATTTTGGGGTCCGATGCATGTGTCTCGTTTTGTGCGACTTTGCCAGACGACGATCCTGAAGTGACAGGTTGGTCCTCGTCACAGGGGAGGCTCGGGCCATCTGCTCTTGTTGTCCCCGGAACTGACGCCACGAAAACAAGTGACGTGTTTGCCGCTGCACAATTGGTGCTCAAACAAACCATTTGCTCCAGCCTCCAAAAACACAACACAGCCGGGACAAGGGAAATGGGGACATCAGTTGCAGAAAAAAAAAACAAAAAAAAAACACAGCAGCAGTAAAAATTAGATGTCAGTCCCGTGCAGCCGTCTGCAGCCCGTGAGTCACGTCCCTGTGAGTGAGTGAACGCCGCTCACACGAGTCAGACCCGACCATGAAAAATGAGTGTGCTGCAAAGAACGACTTGTGATCATCTTCCTCGCGAGAAACGATATCCTTCCTGCTGCTCACAGAGAGATGGCCTGTCTCATTTCGTTGGAAGCAAACAGAAAACTTCCCTCTGCATTTGGTCACAAACAAAACCAATCGGATCAAAGAAATTACAGTCGCAGAAAAAAACTTGGCATTCAATTATGCGATTACTGCCGTATTATGTTTGTTCTGGGCCCCGACAGAGATGAAGACTCGACTGAGCAAGCAAGAGAAAAGCCATAGGAGACTCCTCTCCGATTGTATGAGTAAAACAATAGTTTGGATGTAATGAATCTTTCAGTGTCCATTGTGGGCACAACCAGAAATAAAGGCAGACGATAAAAGCTTCTATTCCCTTCACTGTGCAATTGTGCTGAATTCAACCGAAATTTCTGCAGCTGGCGAAGGAAAGTGACGTCAAAATCAATGCCTTCATGAGATTTGCCTCCAAAGGAAACGATATTATACCGAGAGGGGTACAACCTGTGTGCCTGCAAATGTTTCCATCTGAATTCCTTTTCCCATAAAAGTCGAGTTATATGTGAAATGAGGGAGCCGCGGGACTGGGCGGCAAACTGAGTTGGAAATTGTGCGACAGTGGATCCAGCGAAGCTGAAGCAAGTGACATCACCAACGCACGACGCTTTTGGCTGCACAAGGTCTGGGAACTGTTCTCACTCTTTCTTGTCTGACGCCTTTCAAATTGACTTGTTCTTGTAAAGACCTCCTTCGTGCAAGAAGATAAAAAAGCACCCGAGATGCGACGTTGTTCAGTTTGGAGGAATTCCCTGCAGAATCCACAGACTGAGACAGATGTGTGCGCTCGCGAGGTGCACGCACTTGGTGTGAAATGGGGATCAGACTAAAATCAGTGAAGCAGTTCTCTCATAAATAAACATTCACATCACATTTCCCTTTTTTGCTCGCAAAACCTTGGTAGTTTGGCAGCCGCCCCCGGATAGATCTCAGACTGAGGACGCGAGTCGTTATCATCCACTGACGAGAGATTGTCTGCAATACAAACTCCACGTCAGACGGATCCTTGAGCGGCCAAATCAACAATGTCATCTGCCTTCAGTAGAAAATCCAAATCTTCGTAAATCTGTGTGGAATGGTCATTGGTGCTTCCGAGCCGCTGCGGAAGTTTTTGCTAAACAAGGACGTTTGTACAATTTGGGTGAATTTGGCGACCTGTGGCCTCAGTGTAGATCCATCAGAACATGGGAATGCTGTTAGGCCCAGACAGACAGTCCATTGAACGGACCAGGCAGACGCATAAAAACATCAGCATGTTGCAGACTCTCGTTTTCCTGACCTTTTCTGGCAGCAGCTGAGATCAATTCTGTCCCGGCTGTGGATCGCCAGGGAAAGAACCACTTCAGTGAAGAATCCAAACTGTCACTGTCACTTCGCGCTTCAACAGAGCAGTCCATTTTCGCGCCAAGCAGACTCAGGGGTTCAGCTGTCAGCGAAACAACTCATTGTCCTCCAAAATGAACCAACATCGGTGTTTATCAGAATTAGCAAACGAGTGGGAACATGAGGATGTCAAAAACGATTCCGAGCAACACTTGGAAACTGTCTGTGAGTGTCACCTTGTTCTCGCGAGCTGAACATTTGCACCAATTTCCCATGTGTGGCATTTCAATGCTGACAAACCCATTTGCTGCATATTTTTTGTTATTCCGTGTCGGGTTCGTGCGATGAAAAGAAATAGAGAGTTGCCTCGCCTCCTCCCACGCCACCGCTACGCAAGAAAAGTGAATTAATGCATGTCTGGGGTGATGTCAATAATGCACAATTTTATCGGAATTTTATCCTGGCCAATAGTGTCATTTGTATTCAGTCTGTGTCCACATTTATTTCTGTCCGAGCATCAACATGCCGAGCATTATGAGCGCGAATAGGATTTGATATGAATGTGCGCCTGCCAGTGAATATCAATGCAAATACCCTGGGCCCATTGAGGGTACGCATTAAACCGGAATATTTCCCTTTTATCTCTTGTACGACTGCTTTGATTTATAAATAATACCAATGAAGTCCAACGTCATAAACCCCCCAATTTCCCACAGCACTGTTGTTCGAGAACAACAAGGCTTGACATGAAAAGCAAAAGCAGAGGGTCGCAGAGTCATCTGTGCGAAACATCTCTCGCATTGAAAGGAGAATGTCCACGTTCGTCTCTCGATTCGTTTTCTTTTCAGGCATCGGCGCTTTGAAAGGTGCAGACAGTCTGCACTTCAGATGGTTTGTCTCAACAGTCAGCTCCATGACAAAACGCTCCACGTGCCACGTTCCAGACGTCTGCGTAATGTGCGTATCCAATCATCAATTTCATGACTTGTCGCTTGGTGAAAAAAAAAACCCAGCTGCACGTGTGCCAACCACAATGTCGCTTCAGCTGACACAAGCTCATGCCACACGTATTTTCACTGCACTGCACCCACACACGTTTGGTCGTCTTGTTAACGCTTTTTTGCGTTGGAAGGAAAGTAGGTAAATTGCAAGCTCCCACGTGGAAGTCTCTCAAAAACAGATGACAGAAAAACAAGCCCCGTTGGAAAACAACTTTTAGTAGCGCAGAACCACACTGCAGTCAGAAGGTCCATGCTTCTCCAGCTCGCGCCTGTGCCATATGAAACGTGAATTCTACAAAACACGAATTTTTCAAATGAGTTGTTCTTTCTTCGACGTTTTTGTTGTTGGTTCTGGTGCCGCAGTTTGCGTCGCATGAGCTCAGTTGAAAGAATACGAGCCTCGTATCTTCCAATTCAGCGGACCAGCTGACATGCGTCATGTGCTTCAGGACATGCCGTGTCAGTTTTCAAGCACTCAAATTTCAAAATTCTTTTGCAACAGATTTGTTGAAGAATTGCAAGAAGACAAAGGTCTTTGAGGTTGTGGGCGGTTGGAGCGACGGTGCGACAGGTGGAGAACGCGAGGTTCGGTCAACAAGCCAATTCGTCACGCAGCGCATTCAAACATTTCACTCTGGAGCAGAGATTGCGTAGAAAAAAGACTGATTTTGTTCAAACTGTTTCTCAACAACAGGAACACACTGATGCCAATCAGTTTCCGAATCAAGATCCCGTGCAAAGACAAACTTGAATCAAGCTCGTATCAGCAGCTTGGACGTCAGCGAGTCAGAGGGAAAACTCAAGCACCATCCCCAGTCTTAGGTTTCAAACCCTCATGATTTCTTTTCTCAAGAATATTCAAAATTTCCATCAGCGTTTCTTTGCAATTGTTTTGGGTGAAAAAACTATGCTAAATTCACATTCGAGCACTGTCAGATTTTCTCCATTGACACATTCCCTGCAGTCTCTATGCCGACTTCAACCGGAAGTGCAGGTTGCCCTTCTCGGTCCTTCACGTTGGTCGTACAGACACAAAACAATTTGCTGAAGCCTGCTGGTGATTGAAGACATTGCAGGAAAAGAAGATCGCACGTTGGTAATTTTTCAAGCTCAAACGACCTCAAAATTGACACGGGCGCACAACGTCTCCACAGTGCGCGGCTCCTCAAGTCTCAGAGGGAATCAAGTCGCAAATACGGTTTCAGATTGTTGCAAGACGTCCGCTGTCTTTATGGGCTGTTTTACGACGAGCTGCCCAAGCCCACGGCTTTTCGTAACGCGAGGATTTTGACACCAGAAACTGCGAATCAATTTGCCTCAGATTTGGGTTTCCAGGGCGAAAATGCGCTTTTCTTGTCCTCGCCTCCTGCAACCCTGTGAACCGAGTGATTTCCTGCGAGCGCGGAAAGAGCAAAGTGCTGCATGGAGTCCGACAAGTGCTGGACTTAACCTGGGATTCATTTAGCTATCGGCTCGAATTTGTTCTAAAGTCTGTCGGTTTGGTCAAAAGGGGCATGCAGTCGTTTTACACAAATTGAAGATCCCCTGAAGCAAGACTCACTGTTCCCGTGAAGGTTCTGTGTGCACAATAAAAACAAGTTAATACCTGACAAAAAGAGTCCATCTCAAGATCTATTGACGCTGGGCAATCATTGTGAAAATATCTCTCATACCGCACATTCCATTGACTCCACATTCACAAAATACCACACAATGAAGATCTTTTCATAAATGGGACGTATGAAATATACACTTCAGCGGATCCTAAAGTACGCTCAATCCATAAAAATACCTTGTTTGGCTGGTTGACACCTTTCAAAGGTGAAAATATCGTGCCTGATGCTCCCCAGTTTGTCAACACATTTTGGCCTTTCAAAAGGTGAACGGAATGGGGGGAATAAACTGCAAAACACGGCCCAGACAACATAGATCATCAAACTTGGAAATATGATTGATGTACTTCATTGTTGTGGATGTCCCAATTGCGGTTACGTTCCTTTTTCCTCGCACCACAGAGAGGTAGGGGGGAGGCCTATTTCTCATTCTCAGTCTGAGTTCAGTTCTAAGTCCTTCGTACTTCGGGAGAGCTACGTATTAGTTCATTGAGAGGGCTATTTTGTTCAGACCTACATAGAGTGCACATGTTCTTCAGGTGGGTGAGCTACTTTCACTTCCAATGAGCTACTTTTTTATCAAACTTCATGAAATATAGTGTGCAGAAGGAATGAATATTCTTTTGGTTCCCTTTTCATCAGAATAGAGTTGAAGGACAGCTTTGCAAAGGGTGGTGTCCCCGTTTATTTTTGCCCAGTCATCCCAGGAGTCCGCCCAGTCAATTTCTAAAAAATTTTGGTGGAGTTGCTGATGAGAATTGGGGGTGCATGGGTCTGCTATGTAGGGGCATGCATGTCAGCCATTGCATGCTTTGCCAGCACCATCCATGCCATGCTGGTCTATCAAGAGGAACTGCTGTGCATGTTTGACTCCAATTTGTATTTTTCTATGCTTTCAACATTTTTCTGATGAAAAAACAGGCCAAAGGACATTCTGTGTGTCAATTTGTACGTGGACATTTTCTTGCCACAAATCAAAAATATGTTGCTCACAAAGTAGCTCACCAGAAGTGAAAGTAGCTCACCCAAGTGGACCACCTGAAAAACATGTGCACTCCCTGTGAACCAGTAGCCCTCCCGAGGGGCTCTCCCGATGAACCAGTGACAACCCTCCCAAGGTACCAAGGACTCAGGACTGAACTCAGACTGAGAATCAGAAACATGACGGGGGTAACACGTGTACCACATTGTCACCTGAAGTAAGTTGAGCGGTGAAGCCACTCGGTCCACTGTTAGAGTATCAAAATTGCTGATTACACAGAACACTTTCTGAAACCCACAGCCGCCACACTTTCATTGTCAAGTTACACGCACGGAAATGAAGGATTCACATTTCTTGGCCCAATGGCGAGAGCAGTGGCGTGCAACACTATCTCCTGGGAACTTGGGTGAACTGACTGTCGCACACAAAGTTTGCACAAACACCAGAGCTCATATTTCCTGCAGGAAAATATTCACAGTGGCGTAGTGGCGTTGAGGAATGCAAATTTTGTTCCCGCTTCTGCTGATCGAAAACAAAAGGCAGTGCGCACGTCGCAAGGCAACTGCGGACATGATGTCTCCAGGCATTTTTTCTGTGGCACCAAATGAAAACAGTTTTTCTCCGAGCAACCAGTGTCGTGAGATTCCAAGTTCTTTTGTCTTGAAACTAAAAGCGCAAGATTCTGTGATTCACGGTGATTCAGAAGCAAAGAGGAAACAACCCATAAAGAGTTGAGATGTCATGCCAAGAATTTTTTCCTGGCAGCAATGTCATTCTCTTTCACGAGCTGAGATTCCAACAAAACAGAATATTTCCACAGCAATATATTTGACATTCTGTCCTTTCCAATGAGATTCCAACACAAAAAGAAGTGAATCTCTGTGGTCTCAAATCGGAGTTCAGAAGTCAACAATGGTTTTTCCCCAGCAATGCATTCTTCCCCCCATTTACAGGGCTGCAACACGAAAATTCTATGATCCAAAATGAGTCCAACGCTCCCAAGATCAAAGCTCTGTGTCTGATGGTTACCGAGACAAGGGGAAGGTGGAGTCAGGTGGGACAGGGAAAAGTGATGCGGGGCCATGGGACACACCTTTCTTCCCAAAGGAATCGGATTCTACGGGACAACTTTGTGCTCTTGCCTCAAATGGACATCAGACGGCAAAGGAAACCAAGCTCCATCACGACACGCACGCAGTGAGGAAGACAGACAGACAGACAGACAGACAGACAGACAGACAGACAGACAGACACACACACACACACACACACACACTGACTGACCGACTTTTCAGCTCAACAAACCTTACATTTGAGGAAGATTCTGCTGCAACATGGGATCGACTTCTTGTTGATACAGTGGCAACGCAATCCCGGTGATGACGAACGTGGCACAGACCAAAGCCCGCACCCGTCCCAGTTGGAGTCTGTATGATCACCAGGAAAACCAAAAGTGTTGAAATACGTCTGGGCTTGAGTCCAAATATGACAGGTTCCCAACACATGTTGTTCAGTGTTACGAGTATGTATTTACAGTACATCATTGGAGCAAATGCAAAGCGCGCAATTTGAGCCGCCTGGGCGGATTTGATTGTTTGGGGGTTTTTTTTGGGGGGGGGGGGGCATTGTCAGATGCGATGTTTTTTTCGTTTCACCAGTGGCATTTTCCAAACTTGGGGAGTCGGGATTCCCTCGGAGCCAGCGACCAGACCAAATCCTGTGTCATCCCCTGGTGAACGGAAAGAACGCCCACCAATTACAATACAAAGCCACACTTGAGATTAAAAAGCGTGTGAGCAATGAACATTTAACACAAGGAAATTTGAGGCACTGCAAAAAAAGCACGAGGTGTCGATCTGGTTGTCAATATGACAAGCCTTACTGCTGGCTGATGATGTTCGCCATGATCTTGTGGAACAAGCCAAACAGCACATAATTTGCCCCCCCCCCGCCAAAGAATTAACAAAACACAAAACCAGGAGAAAGACTAAAATTTCCATTGGAAAGAAAGCAAGAAACTTCGAAGAAAACGGCTCCAGGCGTTTCGCTATGATACTCATTTTAAAGGCTCGATCCTGGCAGTTACTCGCTCTTGTTTTCACAGAGTATGACCAGACGATAACAATGATGTGCGTGTTTGTTATTCACATGTAATTGCAGCGGATACAGCGACTCATGACCGCCTTTCATTTACCAAACACCGTTTGACATCGTTGACAGACGGCTCTGTGTCATTCATCAAATATTAAAATTATTTCGTGTTCCGAGGAAAAAAGGGCCATCATCGCACTCGCGTCAATAAGACAAACGCGGCGATATTCCTGGTTTTTTTTTTTTCATGCAATGCGGAAAAAGGACCACCACCCGCAATTCTCATGATCACACGACACTGACGAGCAAACTTGGTGTTCGCTTCCGTTTGTTGTGGTCTTTTGTGCGTTCAAAATTCATTCCCATTTTCAACAAATCAAGGGGGACGAAATATTTGTTGACAGTGCTTTTTGTACGCAAAGTGGAAGCAACAAACAGACATTCTTAGTTCTATCACTTCAGATAAGGCCCTGTCTGTGCCATTCTCTTTGTTCTTTACGTTAGATTCCTTTTCAGTAATTTACGATTTCGGGGTGTACCTTTTCCGGAACCGCCGAAACCAGTCTTCCGTCGGTGCGAAACCAAACTCTGATTCAAGTCACAGAAGTACACATGTACCGTCACGAGTTTGACACGTTCTTTTATCAGACATCGAAATCTGTCCACCAAGCGAAAAACGGCTTCATGCAAAGACCACACCTATCTGGTTGAGGAGAACAGTTTGGAGCTTTAGTTTCATTTTGGCAATTCATCTGCACGCGCCAATGACTCACGGAGGATGTTTGAACATGGGAACGTCAACCGCTTCTTTTGTCTGGCTAATAACTCGGACAGCTTGGATTGAACTGATGCAAATAGAATCAAAATTCAACATTCCTGGTGTGTACAGAGCCTAGTAATGTGGTGCAGAGCCACGCGACCGAGATTCATGTTGGCTCCTGTCTATTCACCCCACTTCAAACACTCGACTTGATCTGTGCAATGCACATTCCAACCGAATTTTGCATCGAGAGCAACAAAAATGCACACTTTTTATCATAACTTCCTTTTCGACGCGTCCTTGATGTTGGAGTCAGCAACGCAGAATGTATTGCTCGTTGTGTTCGAGTGAATGGATCCCCGAGTGCGTCTCGATCCCTTTGTCACGCTCGGTTATGATCGAGGTATTTAGACACATACACATGTACAGGTGGTCGAAAGACTTGGTCGGTGGTAATTTACGAACACGAAGAGGAGACAGAGGAAACGGTTACAAGCAAAACTTCACTTTGAAACCAGCCGGAGTGTGTCACAACTTGAGTGAAAGAACGGCTGAAAACAAAGTTGTCCGAAAATCGACAAACGTGCACTGCACAGAACGGACACAACAATTTTTCTCGGCGAGTGTGGGTGGGTCAACTTGACTTTCACAGAATTTTCACCGCTTTCACCTGCCAGAAAATAAATAGCAGAAAAGCATGTGAAAGCAAACATCTTTCCAAACGCATAATTTTTGCACTTCGGTCGGTGAATCGTCAATCACTCCTGGCCATCTTCCACCCAGGAGAGACTTCGCCCACACGCGACTCCATAAATCATCGCGATTCCCGCTTCGGTTGATTAAAAATTGAAACCAGCATTATTTGCACGTTCGCTCGTGCACGGCTGAGATACCAATGTGCTGCCTGTCTGAATCTTCGAAGGTGCGACTTTTTTTCGTGTGGATCAGGCAACCGGGTCGGACCACAGCAGTCCTGTGGACAAATCCACGTACGTCCACAAGACACGTCTCGCACGTTCCGCTCACACTGTCAGCCCTTCATCTGCCATTCTCTCTGAAGATATATGAAACACGGCCAGACTCTATTCTTGAATTTCTGGCAAGAAATAGGTAAGTACCAGGGGGAAATCAACATGTGTGTGTGTCTGTCTGAATCCGTCTGTCTCGGGGACTATCCGTCTCTTTAACAACAGAGCAACAGAGAACATACGCAGACAGACATAAAGCAGTCAGCACTGTGCAAAAAGTGGCTTCCGCATGCAGCAGTGTCTGTGAATGTTGCTCACCTGCAGCAGAGATCAATCTTATTTGATTGAAAAGAATGTTCATCTTTTGAATTCCAGCGAGTTCAAACGACATCACCATACTGTTGTTTTGCATTCAAAGACGCGCTAATCAATTGTGCGGGTCATTCCCAGTGAATCCGAGTGAGCTCGGTGGGTCTTCTTGAATTAGCAAAGCCAATGCACCTGACGCTATCTTTTATGGACCTCCAAATGAGGAATTTGGCGAAAAGTCAACAGCAAATGGATCACGGAAAATAAATACGATCTTAAACTTTGTTTTGTTCCAGGAATCAGAGTTTTCTTGGCAAAAGATACGTGTTTCATTCAGGAAAAAGGTCGAACGGTTGGCACGGCAAAGAGCATAGCTGTTGAGAACAGACAATCTGCACAGAAATGCCACCACCAGTGTCGGAGAGTACTCACAAAATATACAACGGAGTATCAGTGGCTTGCCACCTGTGTGTAACGACATAAATATCTAAATATCCCACGGCGGATTCAGAAGAATATTCTCAATCCTTGAACAAGACCTGCGACAGCTCTGCGATCAAATAAAAAAAACCTCAGGATTCCGGTCGGTGGTGCGGAGTTCCCGTTGTCACACAACACTGAAGAAGCTGCACTGAAAATTTTGACCTGTTCCCGAACGCTCGAAAAAAATTGGACCAGTTACGCCTTCATGTCAGCGTCAGTGCGAGATTCATTGGCTTCATAAACCACAAACTACACAAGTGAAACTTTTCTGGATGGATCTGCAACAGGTAAACTGTTCCGGAGCGCGGTAGGTGGTCCCGGTGCAGCGTTGCGCCTCGTGCACGAGCCTGAGCCCATTTGGCTTTGTTTCTGTCAATAGGAACGACAGCACCATACCTCACTCTATTCGCGGATTCCGGGAAATCGTATCCATTTCCAGGGGACAGGATCTGGCTGCAGCCGCGCAGCTATGTCCAAATCAGGACACGTGTATTCGCACTGAGAGACACCATTAGGCGCTGAAGTCATGTCGTTCCGCAATATTAGCGGCTTGATGCTCAAGTGAACGCGTTCCCAGCAGGCTGGCTCTTATCTTACGCAGAAACAAGCAACGAATCGACCTCTTCTTCCAAGAGCGAAAACTGTGACCAAAATAAGATTCGATCCGACCATGTTGCGCGTGAAACGTAAAGAAGAAACGCAAAACTAAGAACAAGTCATCGAGCTCACCGAGTGTCCGTCTCTTAAAAAAGTGTCTTGTCTATTCGGCCACCCAAGTACCTTGCCTCCCCCCCCCCCGACACACACCTGTCAACAAAAGCCTGTTGGGCGGCACAACAAGAAACGAGTCAGAAAGCAAGCAGGGCCCTGGAATCAGCTGCTGACCACTTTGTACCGAGCAGGCGGGCAGCGAACAGCCTCGGCTCTCGCACCGGGCGGAGATGAATGGTTCTGGCTGCAACTTGGAGGATTCCCAGAAACGGCGGCCAGTCAGTGCACTGCGCACAAACAGAGCACAGGGACAACGAGAGGTTCGCGAGTGCTCACCTTGAAACAAAGCGACACTGGGTGGAAATGTAATCTGTATCTGATGCAGATGAACCAGTTCCCCCACCTCATCCTCCAAGTTGGACGAATGAGGAAAGGATTTTATATCCCAACTGAAGAAACAGAAATTTGGTCTTTTATGTTGCAGAATTTTACACGAGATGAGTGTTGCGATTTGAGTGCCGGATCTGGCCGCGCTTGGGTCCCGCCTCTCGGCACCTGAGCCTCATGCCTTGCCTCCCGGATCTGTGGGCAAGTGGCTTGCTCTCTGTCAGAGCCAAGTGTCAGGAAATGACCACTAAGCCTCGGGCAGCTGCCTCTTCAAGGCCTAGTCCATTCCCTCCGAACAAACCACCCCTTCACAATCTACGTAATTTACTGCCAGAATGGCCCCAGTTCTGCAGAACACACCCCAAAAGCAAGTGTGGGAAGCGGAATTCTTCTGCCAGCGCAACTCTTTCGTCTTGTGCTTTCAACACGACCGATAATGGCTGATAAATTTTACATGGACTTAGATCTTGGTTTGCATGCTGAGCGGGAAGGGTGCTGGGCGAACAAGGTTTTTCTAGCGTGTGCTCGCGAGAAACAGGAGCCGACAAAGACTCGGAGATGCTGCAACAGCTCCACATGTTTCACTCGGGGCCATTTGAACAACGCCACGTAAATTCATTATGCCTCTAAAAAAGGGACCCCAGGCCCGTTTTTCGAAACTCCACGCTTTGCCGTATGTTTGTTGCCTGGCTGTGCGGCGGCACAAAACCAATCGCCTTCACGTGCGTGGAAGTAAGAAGGGAGTGGACTTCTTCACTTCTGGTGCTCAAAACACTTCTCAAGAGAATTTTGGGAAACAACCTGATGCCTGGTGCCTCCTGGGTTACCAAAGGTGATCAATGCTGGGTGTGCATCAGTGAGCAAGGGTGATGTGGTGAAAGGTCTTGGTTGGTCATGATGGCTGATTATGTGTGAGGATGAGGGATGAGGGAATGAGGGAAGATGGGTGATGGTGAGTGAGCCAACCCTCACCCACACTCTGATCACATATCCTCACACACCATGACCTCCACAACCCATTTGTTGCATTCACGCACCATCATACACTCATTCTCACGTGCTATCACTCATCCTCACACAAAATCACTCACAATCGCCCATCCAGGTTGCTGGCTCACACCCAACCTCCTGACCAACCAAACCCGTACTGACCAACGAGAAAACTCAAGCAAACAAAACCAAATTTATCCAAACTCAAAACCAAACCAAACTTGGCAAAACTGAGCCCTTCTGGGCAAACTCAGCCATCGTCAACTGCTCAAAATCATCTGAAACTCGGCTGAGAAACATTGATTTGCTTGTCTGGCTGTCTGAGGTCAGACAGGCTGTCCGGAATCTCAATTTTGTGTGTTTGTGACACCACCACGCTGACGGCACATTCACATCCTGAAATTGCAATGCTGGCCAGCAGGGTGGGAGGCACCCTGGCTGGGTTTGACTTGTGTCATACTCCATAGTCCTTTTTTATTTACCTCCATCTGGACAGACTGAAACATAATGGACTTCTTGCCAAATTAGAAAAGGTGCTGTATCCGATTCGTGAGCTCACAATCAACAGTGCAATGATTCAAAGCATCACTTCACTTGTTTCAGAGAAAGGACACCGGGATAATGGATCAAACTGTCAGGTACGATGCGAACAGGTGTAGTGCGAGTGACGGGCACAGGAAACTTGCAGGTGGAATGCAATTCAATACGCAGGAGAGAGACGATGTTTGGTTTGATAATTGCGTGTGTAAACAGAACAACTGCACGGATAGTACTTAATTCCTCATGGCTCGATGTTTAATTGATGAGGTCTGATTAACTTACGTCAATTCAATACCGGGTGGAGTTGCAAAACCTGCAGCTTCGAAGAGCAATTGCGGTGCTTGAAGCGTCTAAAATAATATCCGCTGTTTGTAAAGTGATATGAAAATGCGTTTGGAAGAGGGAACTGCTGCGGAAAGAGTCACTTTCATTGGCGCTGATGGGGGAAATGAAGCACATCAGATCAATTTGCTCCGTGACGCGATCAACAAACCAAACGCATCCCCTCAGCCTCGCCCATGAATACATTTTCCTCTGCCCTTCCCTCAAAAAAATTGAAAATAAGCAAATAAATAGAAACCCAAAGAGGCAGATGACAAAGACTGAAGCGGAAAACACAGGTTGCTTTGTGTGAATTGCAACTGAGAAACCGCCTCTTCGCGACCGTGTGGGCGTTCCTCGCACAGCCTGCCGGGTCTCACTCCTCCATTGCTCATTGGAATGTACCTGTTCAGCTACAGGTATCATGACAAAATCCAATATTGATTCAGCTCGTGAGGTGCCATTGAGAGAGCCCGGCTCGGGTCCTGTGTGGAGCGCTGCGTAGTACTACAGCACACAGGCTGACAGAGATGGAGCGCTGTGGGCAGATCAGCTGATGCGACGCTGCCTCATTACGCTGGAATCTGGGTCACGAGGACAAATCCTTCACCTCCCCGGGCCGCCCCTCCCCTCGTTCCCTATCTGTCAAAAACAAACCCGACCTCACAGTGCCACACTCCCGCAGCGTGAACCCATTTCCAGCGTTCTCTATGTCTGGAAATAACTCAACGACCAATTTGTAGCTCTTGCCAATTTGCGTAAAACTATCACACGATCTATTTTGCGCAAAGAAACAAAGCAAACCCGACAACAAATCTTGAAGTATCAAGCTGTCTTTGGAGAATATTCATGCAGAAATGCTGAAGCCTTTCAGCCTTCTCCGAAATGACCCAAGCTGGCAGTAATTTCGCAGAGTGCGGTCGGGCTAATTTGTCAGTGCAACGGTTCTGACCCCAAATGGAAGTGTCAACTCGAGCTGTTATCTCACTCACGGAAAACTCATCTTTTTTCCTTCTATGCAAGCTGTGCGAAAGACAAGACCCCAGACACTTTCTCTGGTGTTTACTGTGGTGCCGTGTTGACACAATGTCTTTGAACAAAATGCCATCAGAACTGAGAGGTGTTCAACCAAAGCTGCAGCAATCCAGGCACTCTCCTGGTTCAGGAGGTTCCTCGTTCTCACGCAAGAGAATTGTTTTTGGAGCACTTTCAACCCAGCTCACTGAAGAAACGGGCGCTGCTGAGATGCGCCTGAAGTGAGAGGGCGGGATGTGAAAGACACAACATGCAGAAAACACAAGCAGAAGCCAATTGTTTCTGCTCAATCCTCGATGTCACTGCGGGACTCAGCTGACTTTGACTCGCTCATAATTAGGCGGCTTTGCAATTGTCATGAGGCGCATCGCTCTGCAGCTTGATTCGTTGTCTCTGCACAAACTGGCGCTCTGACCTTTCCAGCGCCTGTCTACCGCCACTCGAGGGACTCGAGCAACGCTGCATACACGTGTAAGTGTTGCCGACAACAGGACCATGGCTGATCTGAGATGAGCCGTCTGGAACGTGACCAGAGTATTCTGGGGTTGGGTCTGGATTTGTGGAAACAAATTCATGTGAATGTTGCTGCAACGGGTTTGGCCACACGTATCAACAAGAATGAAACAACAGAAACAATCTGTTTCGCGGGCAAAGAGACGGAACCTTTCTCTGTCTCGTTGTTCGAGGGATGAATCCCCACGCCGTTGCCTCGGTGAAAACCTCGTCCGCAAGGAGCTCACATGTCAACACGATGAGACTTTTCCGGTTCAGATGTGGAGATTTCAAAGGGAAAACTAAACACACATCTTCACACAATCCACAGGTTTGAAAGGCACGCAACAGGAGGTGGGGTGAAAGTGCACAGTGCAGAAATTAGTCATTGCCTCCAGCAAAAATCGTAGCAAAAATTGTCACAGACATGAAAGCTTCTCATTATTTTGCTCAAGTCGGATCAAGACGTACAGATTCCGGGCCATAAACAAGAGAATTGGGTCACGCTCCACAGATTGAAAATTACTCTCGTTCCTCCGCAATGTGGCTTTGAGGAAATTAGTTGCTTTAAGGAAATTAGTTTTGCGCAAATTATGATTGTTTGGTTTGGTGCCGTATTGTGCGCAAATCTCAACAATCATTAGTGGCTGACTCCTAATTGCATTGGACCCCGGGTTGTGACAACGTTGCGCCACGATGATACCGCAGCTGTGGCTGTCGTCTGCATCCTGTGGGTCGGATTCGCTGAGACACGGCGCGGCGTGGACTGGTCTTGGGGTCTCCAGTGATGACGAAACAAAATAATTACTGCGCTTGTGTGACAATGGGAGGAGCAGCCATTATTCGGGGATGAAGGGTGGGTGAAGACCCCCGGATCCGCCCCTGGATCCGTGCAGAGATGCCATCAACAGAAGGCGGCTTCACACCAGTGTCACATTCAACAGACACACACGCTCCCAAACAGTATCACAAGGTGGTACTTTTGCACCGCTTTTGTGCCAGATCTGCTGCACACGCAAAAGACACTTTTTGTTTGGCCCTTTGTAGATAAAAAGAAAGCACAGTGCAGGTCTGTTCAGACTTGTCGCTGACGTGAGTTCAAAACATTTCTGGTGGCCGTCGACAGTTCTACGAGTCCCTTCTTTTCTGAAAAGGAAGCCCTCACTTGAAACGACAGATTCCGAGCTGCTGAGAACAGAAATCGCTGCTGTGTGAAGTCTGTTGGGCCGTTTTCTACATTACTTCAGCGCGATCCCAGATGATCCGCGGCCTCCGCCGGGCTCGACGCACGAATCTGGTTCTACGTGTAATCTACAAGGAGCCATCGCCTCTTGTACTGATGTTGCATTAGCGTAAAGCCCGGGCGTACGCTCCCGGTGACCCGCTCAGTGATTGATGCACTACAGCCCCACTATCTGACAGGTGCCTAAAGAGCGCTGCCAGCCATCGGCTTACAATACCAGCGTATCGCGTCATTGTAGTAGATCCACCGTGTAGATTCAAGCACTGCCAACGATACACAGTTGAACCTTGAGCTGCAACGCCAGACACGATGATTTCTCAATCAATGAAAGGGTCTGCAAAACAGAATTTCTTTTGACCAAAATTCAGCGCCATTCCGAAAATACAAGCCTTTTTCAATTGAGACCAGTCTGGATCTTGGCAATCTTCCGAAACTGATGAACCTGAAAACAGCCCCGCGAGAGTGGACGAGTCAAACACGACGCTTGAGCAGTGGCACTGGAAATTTTACAAGGCCACAACAGGCACATTTTGACAGAGCCATGAATGGTTGTGAGGCCGCTGCCATCCAGAAATAACACACACACATACTGCCGGTGGTGATGTCCCGGTGGAATGAGTGCAGCCGATAAAATCGCTCGTCAAATTCACATTGTGCTTGATGCGATTACTCGCGCGGAGCTGCTCAATTACCGAGACGTCTGGTCCGCCGGGGAGGCGCACAGCGCCGCCGCTTCGCAGTGAGAGGCCTGGAAACAAGAACACGTTCCGGTGTGGGTGCGCGCAGCTCGCAATCCACGATGGCCACCAGGAATTCCCGTCAAGGCTGAAAGGCACAGGTGCGAACGGTGTCATTGCACTCTTCTCGAGGGAGAATGTACAATTTCCCTAACGATCGGGTTGTTGGGCGGGGTTACACAGTATTGTTCCACCTTGCCACGTTTTTTTTTTCAGTGGGGTAGATTTGAGTTGACCATTTTTTCCTGGAAATTCAACTTTACTGCCACCTTTGCTGCAAGGAGGCAGGGGGGTCTACAGATAAAATACGGAAGAAACATTTTTGGCTGTTCCGCACGCTGTTACAAAACGGTAAATGAGACACGTTGTGCTCCCCCCACCCGACCTCGCCCATCCCATATCGGTGTCTGGACTCTCAGTTGTCCTCTTCCCATGCCTTGTCCACTGAAGAAGTGGACTTTGTAACATCGAGTCGGGTGACCATCCAGTCAGCAAACTCACAACACTCACTTCAAAGCCATTGCTTGACTCTATGACGGGTCCTCTTCAAATGAAAAGGCAACTTTTGGCAATGGCTCGCGCTTTGTGGGTGTTCGTCCCGACTCCGGGAGATTAAGCGTGTAATGAGGATGTGCCTATTTCACATGTAGTGGCGCGATTACAGGCTAATTGCAGGGTAATCACGTCTCTGCGCAGGCACAGCTGGAGGCGGTCTTTGTAATGATGGCGTGGCTCCCATCTGAATCGCGACCGAAAAAAAATATGTCACCAATCCCTGTTGCGACACTCATTCAAAACCCCTCTTCCTTGTCTCGGAATTCAAGTTTGATGAGAGTGCAAACTCTGCCAAGTCCAACGCGCTGTCCAGCCGTCTGACTGGGCGCTTTCGCAGCAACACATCTGTGAGATCTCGTTCAGTTCAACAAAACGCCCTTGGTTGAACTGACTGGCCTGGTCTTTTTTCATTCATTGTGTGATCTCGTGTGGATGACAGAATTCAGCAACTGTTGTGAACTCTTCGTGGCGGTGGCGCCCGAATCGGGCAGACAGTCCTTGAGCGGTGGCGCGAACTGTGATCTCATTCTGTGTCACCCAATTGCTGCCTCCCCTTAGTCGAATGCAATGGCAATATTTTCATTTGTTACCCGTCCATCCGAATGCAACACAGTCAAGCATCAAAATCTTCGCCCACTCGTAAGCACTACATCTGAGGTGATGAGAGCTCAATTTACCTGTCCACGTGCAATGCGTACATGCTTGAAGTCCATGTGAGTGGTGACGCACGCACCTGTAAACCAACACGAACATCTAACAAAGTAACGAAGCTGGTCAGTAGTGTGCAAGAGAGAACATCTGCTTGCGGTTTTTCGCAACTTGGTGTGAGAACTTCCAGTCAGGTTGATTGACATCATTTCTGAACCCAAACAACCAAGTACTCCAATCATAAAGTTCTCTTTTCACCATTTGAGCATATCAGGGCTTAATAAGCCTTTAAACTTCCATTTGACTCCAAACACACACTCATCCATTCACAGTCTGGTGTTCGGCAAGTGCTTGTCAGTGCGCGTCTCCAGCTGTGCTGCACAAACCCCACACAAACCCGACTTCAACAGCAAAGGCATTTATCATGTAAACAGTCATATGGGAGCACATTCATTGCAAAGCAGAAAATAAGCTTGGAGAAGATCTTGCAAGTCATGTTCACACGAAGCTCGGCGAAACTGATTTTTTGAAGTGCGCAAAATGTGCTTTTGAAGACATTCATTTTCTCGTCAGCGCTGTGCATTTCTGTGGCTGCCACTTCAACGTAACTGCAAATTTTGGCTCTTGTTGCCTGGGCGACATTCACACACACGCGATGTGCCTTGGTTGCATTCATGAGTCGGAATCTCATAACAATGTGAAGGAATCAGTCCCCTGAACGATTATTCATACCCACAGACGCAGAGTTTTACACAGACATCACTCGCTCGAGTGGGAAGAGCAAATTGGAGAAATTACTGTCTATTCAGTGCGCAATGATAATATTACCAAGAGGAAGACAGGCGGATCGTGGCGGCGTCAGAGCTGGAAGCAAATCAATGATCACAGAATCTCAGAAGTAGAACGCACATTCAAACACGTGCAAAAGACCCTCACTGCCGTTCTGGGTTTTCCCGTGACTTTGCTGAAACCGGACTCCAAACCACTCCGCCCCTGCCGTGGGTCTGCAACTGGATCCGGCAGACCAGACCAGACGAGGCGAGGCGAATGTGGGCTCCGTGGAGGAGAAGTCCAGCGCAACCCAGAGATGATGCATGTTTCCACGATGTCCCAGCAATCTCTACATGGAGCGCATAGATCAGCAATGAGCATAAACGTGACAGGTTTACGGCGGCCTAACTGATGTAAGTTGTGTGCGTACATTACGGACGGGATCAAAGGTGCGAGACAGTCTTAATGCAGGGGTCACGCCGCACAACGGCCGGGTTCACGTCCGCATACCCCTGCGCGTCTGCCCTGCGCTACTCTACCGAGCGTCCACACGACACTCACACGTCACTTTGGCGCACGCGACGTCAAAACAACGTCGCAATGACCTCTTCACCCATCACCAGTTTCAGTCTTCCAAACCAGACATGGAGATATTTCAAATTCCAGTGTGTGGACTCAAATGAGAAATTCCTTGAAGAGCACAGCAACAGTTCACGTGGTTGCGGTTTTTTCCACTCATTTTCTTTTTTTGCTGACGAAACTGAAAAGCCAGAGCGAAGCTTCACTCCACCGCGGTTCACTTGTCTTGTTTCCCTCCTGTTGCAGTTCTTGGTTTCCGGCTGAGCTGGAACCCGTGTAGTTTTGATGTGAACTTTGTTCCAACCAACAAAGCACCTTCTCATAAAACAGACGCCCAAAGAGGCACACACGAACGTGAGTAGCTTCTTTCCGTACTCGTACTCGTTCCTTTTGTAAAACTAATGTCACATCTTTTCCACTGTAATTGCTTTCTGCGCGTCTTGTGTGTCCCCCGGAGACGCATCCTTCAAAAAAGCTGGTTTTCTGGCTTCATGCTTCTTTTGACAGGAAACAAAAAAACCTTTTGCACCGACGTTGAACCTGTTGACGCTGCAGTGGGCCTTGGACAGGTGGAGGAAACCCCCAGAACACGAAGAAGATTTCACACCAACAAACGTCGACTTGGGTCAGACAATAGTTCCGCGTTCAGGTTTGCACGTTCACAGGGAGAACGCCCACTTTCCAGTTCCCAGTGTTTTTTTCAAACTGTATGTCCTTCCTCGTTCTCGGGAAGCGAACTCGAGGGCCAAATCAGAGACACCCAGGTTCCAGCACAACCCTCGGTGAAGAAGATGGCGGTCGCATATCTGCGGCTCCAGACAACATTTCTTGGCTGAGCATTGGGGTGTTTCGGTACAAAATTTTTGGTTTGCTGCCAAAACACACTCCACTTTGTTGGTTTGGGCAGCACTTTGCTCTATTCGCCCAACGACCTGGGACCGGCAGGACAACGTTGTTCTCTGTTTTGGAAAACGCACACAGCCAAATCAGTTTCCCACAGAATTCGGTGATTTTTACTTCCTGCTGGGGATCACATCAACCGTGCAGTTACGTTTGACGGAACGAAAGGAATTTCAATGGTTCGCCTCACAAACATATTCCACGTCATATTTGGTCAGATGTTCATTCGGCTGGTTTTGTGGATGCTGACTTAAAGCTCCGGAGAAACAATATTGACGTGCATCTTTTGAGAAACTTCTCCGCATTTTCCTCTCCTTGTTTCCTGCTGAAACAAACAAGAAACTCAACGCTAAAGAAGGCCACGGTCCCATCAATCCAGGACGCGGTGGCCACTCACGAAAAAAGTGGCAAATGGCAACGGCAACGTCGTGCCTTCTTTTCCTGCGATCTACGTTTCAAAAAGACACGAAAACGTGACGCTGACTTCGCCCGGCGTGACGCCGCATCACGAGCCTCGCCTCGTTCTGAAGCCTCCTTGAGATTTTCCATTTCTTGCGAGGCTGACGTCTCTCTCAGCGATGCATATTGGCTTCGTGATGAGCCCTGTCAGTCAGTCTGATGTGGAATTCATAAGCACGAATACGGCAGATCCCTTGGTTACATAATTGGGCTCTCTTTACCAACTCGGTGCCGAGCGGTGTTCGCTGTTGGGACTCAGCGAGAAGCGCAACGTCGCGTAGCGGCGGCAGCTGATGAGCCGGGCGCCGCACAGCAGTCTCCGCTCAGAGCGTCTGCGTTGAGATCACAACGCTGCACTGACATCTTTCTATTCAAATATATCATATTGAACAGGATGTCCGGCGACACGATCAAACAGGTGATGATCTCGGGCGCATCTTCTGCATCGTGTCTCCACACTCGAGGATCACGTGCGCTGCTCCGCGCCCAGTGCTTCAGTGGCGTCTCCCGATTCCAGTTCATTTCTGTCGGATTAGGCCTCCTCTGTTGCGACAACACATGTTAATTAAATCATCAGTGATGTATCGCGCTACGGCTTTATTGCATGTTGACACACATTTCCTCCTTCTTGCCACTACATTTGTTTTATCGCCCACGAACATACCGAGAGAGCAACGCATCAACGAGGGCGCAGACAGAGTGGGTGGAGTTGCGGGAGGGAAGGGGCAGAACTCGATCCACCACTGCGAATTTATGAGATGAAGCTCATCAAAGACATACGTGACACGTTATTCCCATCTCCTCTCCCACACTGCTGCGAAATTTGTAACTTTTCTGAATCTGCCAAACATGTGTCACTGATCGAGGATCAGACAACACCGATTCCTTTCCGGTAGAGTTATTTCTGAAGTCTGAATGAACCAAGACCAGAGTCCGACATTTTTTGAAAAGTTTTCAATCTTGACTTCAGGTAAAAGAAATTGTCTCAGTCAAAAAAGTACACAGTTTCAGCCAAGAAATGACACGAATTCTATTTTGGAACTTCAGTCGTGACTGGAGTCGGACTGCTTCCATTTTTCGAAGACATCTGACACCAAGTTCCAGATTGGTGGCCAACCTCAGAACATTTCCAAAGAACCTGTGTCGTGAAGATGTCACAAAAGCACAATGTTTGGCTGTAAAGAACTGATTCTATTCAAATGCTGAAGATTAAACGAGAAAACTATTTTCTCTCAGTATTTCTTTCGGTCATCATCACATATTGGAAATGACCAACATTGTCATTGTCAACCTTGGTCCCGAGGCGGCACCGCTCACAGCAACAAGGTGGTGTCTGAAACCAATGTCGTGAACTCAACACCCACAGATCGTGTCCACGACCACAGTTTGTCAGACCAAGGTGTTTAAATTGGTTCACACAGCGAGAAGATCACTTCAGTGGACAGAGGCTATTGTTCATTCAATTCCGCGTCATTGCTTTTCCAGGCTCCATCCAGGTTGGTGTTGTTTTCAACAGGAACCGAGGCAGATCGGGAGATCACGCGACGCCTGTCGCGATCTGCATCACCTCTCGCAGCGCCGTCCACTTACCGCGCCGTCAGGTGGGCGCAGCCGCCAACGCCAAAGGACAACCAACTGCGCGCAGAGGAGACAAAGAAAATCAACGTTGTGCAGCTTCTCCGGGTTGTTGCAGCAGCGATCAGAAAAGCGTACATATCAGGCTGTTTTTTTGCAGTGCCTCAAATTTCCAAATTTGACATCAGAAAGTTTAAAACCAAAAACGCTTGCACGTACGTCACAAAAGGGGGAAGGTAAATCTTTTTTCTGTGTGAAGAGGTGGGAAACCGTCGTCCCTGGATGCGCTGGAGCAATCAGTCGGCCAACGCCACACGAGATCGCGGGCGTGTGATCTCGGGAAGAAGCGGCATATGAAGGTTTCACGGCGTGCGCCTCTCTTTCCCAGCTGCACAAAAACGTTTTCAGCTTCAAGAATCTATCATGAAAGCTTCGCCCACGCACCATATCAGAATCACTCTTTTGCAAGCTGTGCAATCATCTTAATGATACCTGACAAAAAGTCGGCAGCGGGAGATTTGGTGCTGATACAGCTGCAGAGGCCTCCTCCCCCACGTCTGGTGTCGGGGAGCCTGGATCTGCGAATCGAGCGGCACGCAGCGTCAACAGGTGACATTGCTCTGCACTTCGTCAACATTTTCTTCAAATTTGATGTTTCGACGTCGACAAATGCCTCAACTCAGATCTTATCAGGGAAGGAAGAACGGGATTCAGAAGGCCGACAAATCAGATCACAGATAAAGCCGCACTGACAATCACTTCACACGCTCTTTACTCGAAATCGATTGCGTGACATGTGAAACGACCAGAGCGAGATACTCGTACAGTAGCGAACTATGTGCCCAAAGCGATTATCGTCTAAGTCGGCGCAGTCTCGTCCTCACGACACACGACAGTGACATGTCGCCAAGGAAAGGTGATCTCACCCGGACATCAGGAATCATCGCGCTGGACCCTGATATTCAAAACCATTCAATGAATGGCGGCAGGGAACAACAGAGCAAGTGGAACCAATGAGTTTGCGATACGTGGAGTGTTTGTCTGTCGCTCATTCAGTGCATTTCCATCGATATCACCCAAGTAGCAGTTGCAAATATTTTGTGTCCAAGTACCTTCCGTCAAATTTCAATTTCTTGTTCTGCACTTTCCAGTGCAAGTGCCAGGATCCAACACCAGTGCCACCACCATTGGTGTCACTCAGATCTTGTGCACAGGAACAGGTCGTGGCCTTGTCAGCTACACACTTGGAAAGAAGCATCTTGCCCACAAGCAGTTTGTATTGGGGGCAAAATGTGTTGGGGAAACAGACTTGCATGTGAAAAGTTGGATTTTTGAGTTTTTCTCCAAGTTAAAAGTTTGTGTATTTCTCAAAAAACAAACTGCTGAATAAGTACCAAGAAATATTTTTCAGTTGAAATGATTGAAAAAAAAAATGCATTGAGAGGGGGCAAATTTTATCTGTGCCATGACAAGATGCTCAGCCCTTGACTCAGCTAACTTTTCTTGCGGAGGTGTCAGATGATCAACTGTGGTCACCACTCACAAAATTGGGAGTATGTGGGGTGCAGTTTCAGGCCATATTGGGGTCCTGTCGCAAAAACAGTCATCACACAATCACTCAGCGTTCACAGCGAACGACGAGAACGACACAATGTAGCGGGCGAGTACAGATGCTTGTGATAAAAAATCTGGTGAGCAAACCCGGGATCAGTGCGTCGGCATTCCTACAGCTTCATTACACACCGCCCTTATTCACGTCACATTAGCCACACCGCACCGTCCTTGCTGCCCAACCAATCTATCACTCAGTCAGGGTGCGCCACAAACAACCGAGGTGCGTCAAAGGTGCCTTTTGAAATCTGCGTGTGGCTGTCTTTCGCTGTACTCACTTGTCCTTCATGGGTGTGTGGACGGGTGGGTGGGTGGGTGGGGTGAATCAGGTGATGAATGTGACCGAGCGTGTGAATGAACAGAAGTAAGTTGCTGTCATCATTGTGGCGGAGTTTCTGTTGCCAAATCGGGACATGAAGGGAAGGAAAAAGTGCAGACTGAAACTTGAACCAGAGCCACTCCTCACTGCCTGGGCCTCAAGGCCCGTTGCAGAGGTTCGAATTTCGCCTCGCTGTGTCGCTCAAATAACGCGAGCTTGTGCAGTGGGCCTCGCACGGAGCTTTGCAATAAGAACCCAAATCCAGTGCCTGGGGACCCGGGAGTCTATCGCATTCGGCGGTGACCCGCGCTGCTGGATCTGTGATCCCGATGCCGGCGTCGATAACGCGCAATGACAATCAGCGCGATACCCATCTGGAGGTGTGCGCGCCGCTGAGGACGCGACACCCACAGAGCTGCTTCTCCGCGGAAATCAGCCGCCACAATCAGCTGTTACAGCCGAACTGGGTCACTGCATCCACAGTGGAACCACTGTCAACCCAAATAAAGGCATGACCAGTGGAATGGGCTCAATTTATGTCCCGAAGCCAGTTTTTGATGTACGGTGTATTTGGCTATGAGGCTACAGGAACAGACACCTTCAGCGAATAATCTTTTGCCAGGTGATCTATCCTCTGCCTTTTCCTGTGAAAAATGAGCGCGCTTGAAAGTGGGTCAGGGAGACAAATCGGCTGAAGCGCGTTGTCTCATCTATCACGGCGCGCACTCTGCACACTTTCATCCGACATCCGAACGTTGATCCGTTGATCCCGCTCTTTTGACTGATCAGTTACTGATCCGTCCATCTCTCTCTGTCTGTCTGTCTGTCTCTCTCTCTCACACATACACACACACACACACACACACAACAATTTTGCCTTCCCTCCCCTACTGATCTGGAAGACACACACGACATCAAAGTTTGAGACAGAGGAAAGGGTCAGTTTTGTTATTTTCAGTCAATACGTGGGTGTCAACGCATCAGTGTGGCGTGGACATATTGTGAGCGGACCGGTCCTGCGCACCGGAGCCGGCTGCAACGCGCTTCATTAGTCAAAGTGCTGCGATGAGTCAGGTCTCGACTGCGCTGAACACTGTCTGATGAGACAACCTTGATCAGTTCTTGACGGGCTCCACACTGTCGGCGCATTCACTCTCCAATCAGACAAATGTTGTGTCATTTTGGAGCTACAACAAGCAAAGCTCCACAAGCAGCGCTTTTTCTGCATCACAGAAGCTGATCGTCTCTGGTAAGAACTGCGCCCACAGCTGTTGCGTTCAGGTAGGGTCGATAGGTAGTGGCTCCTGCGGGTCTCCTCATTATCTTCTTTGTCCTGCTTCATTCCAGAAAAACACACAAAGGTACAAAGAAATTATATTGTGCGTTCGCTAATGAATACGAGACTGCAGGCGGATCAGACAGAATTTTTGAAAGCAGCTTTTCGAGTCTTCGCATCTCTTCCCTGAAGGTGGAGAAAAAACAACGGAAGTGAAGCCCAAAAGCGAAAAGTCAACCCACGCACAATCACAACACATGGCGTGCTGAGACTTTGTGCAAGTAAAACTCATCAGCGACAAGAAAAGCGTAGAATTCAAACAAAAGCATAAACTGTTGAACACCGTGGCTCCATTTGCAGAGCGGAACATCGACTTGAATGAAGAAAAGTGACCAGGGTACTCACGAGTCAATCATTGCAGCAACTTGGAACAGCATTCCTTGGGAGTCCATCTTTGGGCCTAATTGTTTCGAGACACCATTCCATAATATCTTGTGAGGGATAAAAATCAAACCGTATACACTTTGACAGCCATTTTTCTCAGCTCTGATACAGCCGTCACTAAAATGCAATATGTTTCAGATCTTCAGATGGGGGTTGCCAGGCCCACAATCAAACTTGACCCAAATACACCTCCGCCCAACATGAGGAAAGGAACTTCTGAAGGCTTTCAAGAGTCATTGTTGTTGTAACATTCACCACATGCAAAACAAAGCATTCCAAACTTCGGTCAGTTTACGCACGCACGCACGCACGCACGCACGCACGCACGCGCGCGCACACAAACACACACACACACAAACAAACAAACAACACGACAAGTCTGACGCTTGTTTCCGTTTATCTGCTGAAATCTTGTTTTGTTTGCAACACTTCTCGCCACGAAAGATTTTATGATGAGTGGCTCTCATGATCTCCACCTTGGCCAAACTATTGGATGAAGTGAATCGCACGCTCAAACCGAAGAGACAAGGATCTCATATCCTTTTGCAACCACTACTCTTCTTGTGTGCGTTTGTTTGCATTTACTCGAGGAAGACGGTTCTGTCTAGACTTGCAAGGAAAAGCAAGAATACCAACAAAACGACTGCTGCCCACGAAACGCTTTGGAAGTTTGTGTCACAAGCTTTCATGGCATCTGAATATGACCTTCCACGTCCAGACCATCGGAAGAACATCGTTTTGTTTCTCTTGTTTTTCCTAAACTGGAGTCTCGCAAACCCGTCTTTTGGAAATTTCACGTGACGTCTTCTGTCGTGCGCAGAGCGCGGCCGCGGGCAGCGCCAAGCTCGTTAGCGTCGGACAATGCGCGCGGGCCTCGGACGGTAACAAGGCCTCATTACCGTGCAGGGGATTTTCCCAATTTCCGCCCGGACAAGCTCAAGTCATCACATGCTTGGGCGCAAACTCCGCCCGCATAAATTAATACCGTAAATCTTTGGGATTGCAAATCACCAGTCGCTACCTTGTCAGAAAATTTGCTCCACAACATCCATTTTTGGTGCGTTGTCTCTCTTCAAAACAGCTTCAGCAGAAACAAATAGTGAGTTCATTTCATCACCAAAGCCACAATTCCATCCACTTAGTTGCACAGACCAAAGGCCGGCATGTTATTGTGCCCCCCCCCGTTGAAACGGCACCGTAAAAGGGACTCATGCACGCAGGAAGTTTTTCCCGAACCTCTCGTGTCCAGCCGACATACAAAAACACCAATACCTGTCGATTCTTGCGAAAGGCTCTTGTTGCTTTCACTCAACAAAGGGATCACTCAGACAATGATATGTTTTGTGGACGAGTATGGATCAGTTTGGGTTCGTTTGGATGACTTTGGAATGGGTTGGTGATGGTGGGTGAGGATGTGTGTGGGTGAGTGTTGGTCCCATGCAGGTTACATGAAGACGAGTGAAGGGAGTTGATGACACAGGCACAACCCAACCCATCGACTACTGTCTCCACCCACCATCACCCACACCTGTGGGCTCATCCTCAACAGGCTCAAACCACACCCTGGCTCTTTTCATTGAAAGGCAATCTCTTTACCCAATGGTGCATTCCCACGATGAAACACCAATACTCACCGACTTGCAAAGAGAGGGGGGCGGATGAGTCCACGCTCCATCTGGACAGACAAAACAAAAAGAGATTCTTGAATGTTGCAAAGACACTCAAGATGAATTGAGGTTGGCGGGTCAGGTGGAAAAACACAATCATGAATCATGGATTAACAGTCGTGTTCATCAACTGACGTTGATACTGTAAAAAAAAGTTCAATTCCCACCAAGCTGTTCTGACAGGAATCAAAAATCACTGAAAACCCCCCATGAAAATGTGATTCCACCGCCAATTCACACAAAAGACTTGGGCAACAACTCAACACAGAGAAGCGAGGAAGAGAGTCACGAGGTTAAACCTGGGCTCAGCAGCCCATCTGCATTGGAGATAGGTTAGAGCTCAGTATCTGTCGCGAGGGATCAGTGTCTCTGATCGTATCGTCTGTGTCTCTATCCCCGCCTCATCCCACATGAAACCACCACGCAAATCACCCGACCCTCGATCCAAACTGCCTCGAATTAGAGGTGAACTGCTTCAGACAGGAAGAAATGTTTGCCCGGAAAGTTGCATGAAGTGCGCATGAATTATGAATCGAAAAGCTGCAGCTGCTGCGAAAACAAGTGAGACAACCCCGGAAGACCAGATGTCCATGAATGAATAAGTTCAGATCCCAACAAGAAACTGTCTTGACCAAAACAAGAAATGGTTTTTGTGAGCAGTGCAATCTCGGACCCCGGGGAACATTTCGTCTGCCACATGAATCCGGACCATAGCACCAAGAAACATCTTGTCAATCCGACAGGGACTGGAGACCTCTTGTCCAGACATATCGATCCGTTTTACTTCCAACGACACACGGGAAACAAGTCTCGACGCCACCTCTCGCCACGACAACCAACATTTCTTGAACATTTCTACTAACTTTTTGGTTGTGCCACTGTATGTCCGCCGGATCTGCAAATGTTCACGGCGGAATCTACACAGACCAGACTCGACTATCTGGGTGAAGTGATGTTGCTGCGTCAGCGCAGCTGATGCCTCCGATTGCGTCTGTTGTGTCTGCAGCGGAGCCGACACCGATGGCAGTCAGCAGATCCGGTGAAATCTGCCGCAGCTGATCCAGTGAGAGCGAAGGCGCCCAGTCCGCATCGAACTCCACATGAAACCGGCAATTCACACGAAGACAATTTGCAAGATCAATGACGGAAGGACGAAGATTGCGTTCCGAACGTCAAAAAAAAACAAACTTTTTCGCCCAAAGGACACCGAGTGACAAGATTCGCGACGTTCCGATACGTTCGGAAGTGTCGTGTCTCATGATGATGAATGCGTCCTTTTCAGTTTATTTGACCGCTGGATCACTGAACACTTTATCTTGATGTTCCTATCTGCTGTGCCTTTCTCCACTGAGCAATGACCTCCAGCGCACCCCTGTGTTTCTCCTCTTTTTTCCCTTCGAGATACAACTTTTTTCGGATGAGATCCAACCTGTGCGCTGATGGGAGCTTGTGATAAACCCGTCGACAACGGCGGACGCTGTGACCTTCGCGTTTCTTTTGTCCTTAGCGTGTTGCGATTTTTCAGTCGCACTTTTGCCAGCGCTATCGACAAGGAGTCACTGAGTAGACTTGCTTGAATGTATTCAACATGTCAACAAGGTAGTCAAACACAACATGAGTGACAAACATCAATTGGAAAT
>JAAUXT010128751.1_pt1 | contig 36455 bp, 37 predicted proteins | sample 7278171 | NCBI WGS metagenome assembly JAAUXT01 (sample SAMN14350112, study PRJNA611818) | marine sediment metagenome | isolation source: surface marine sediment (1.8m) | place: French Polynesia: Moorea | collected 2018-08 | reverse complement strand
GACAGAGACTCAGGTACTGCTGCCCCTCCCTCCCAATACTGCAGGGTGGGGGACAGAGACTCAGGAACTGCTGCCCCTCCCTCCCAATACCGCAGGGTGGGGGACAGAGACTCAGGTACTGCTGCCCCTCCCTCCCAATACTGCAGGGTGGGGGACAGAGACTCAGATACCGCTGCCCCTCCCTCCCAATACCGCAGGGTGGGGGACAGAGACTCAGGTACCGCTGCCCCTCCCTCCAAACGCCATGGGTGGGAGACAGATACTCAAATATTACCCCTCCCTCCAAACACGGGGAGAAGAGTCGTTTGTCAATCCCTCGTGCGCCCACCAAGTTGGTCTTGAATTTGTCCCACCAAGATCCAGAGATGGGAAGAGCTGAAATTACGAGTGGCGTTTGAGTTTTCAAAACGCCCATCATGCGAGAGCTCTCCAGATGCAGTGGTCCCCCTGGTTTCCTCTGGGTCAGGTTGGACCTTCGTTATTCGGAGAGAAATCAGAGTCTCTTCTCGCCTGATTCGACGCCTTCTGCTTGGAAGCGCTTTCAGAGTTGTTGGTATTCGAGTTATGTGGCGCACTTTCACAGCATGAACTCAAAACAGAGTGTTGTGTTTATTAATGCGTTATTTGACTCCAAAACACCAGGCGTAATCGCAAATTTACACAAACAAGACCTCAAGAAAATGTTTTTGCTCGCATTCCGTTAGGAGTATTGATGTGCAAGCAAACAGACGCTCAGCGACTGTCTCCATTGCTTTCGGTCGACAGTCCAATATTTTCCCGTTGAAGATACACCTGTTGCAATTTATCAGTTTTATGACTTTTGAGTCTCAATATTTGTCAATACTTGACCTGAAGTACATTGCTGATCACCGACTAAATGAGGAAACTTGAGTTTTGTTTGTCTTGTGCAAATTTGCAACATGATATCTGCGGAATGCTCTCGATCCCGTCCACGCATCCGTGTCTCTTTCACAAAAAGTTGGTCTCATGTGATAACGTTTTCTCTTTTTATCTTTTCTTACAGGGGAGAGGTGAGTACACGCGCAACGTTTCTGTGCGCAAGAACAGCATGTTTGCGTCTTTGTGAGTGATGATTTGCACTTTTCTATTCATTGACCTGTGCATGGAGTGCAGATTCCGTCGTTTAGTTTTCCATTCGGTATGAGTGCATGCGTTCCTCCGTTTACGTTTACTTTTCCATCAATGCAATGAAAGGCCAAATGGCCCAAATCTATTTTCACCTGCACGATCTTGATCACTTACCCCTTGAGTTGTGACAACCACCAAGCATCCAGTATATTCAAGCACGATTTCCTTCTGAGATGATGCTTGTTTGTTTGAGGCGAGCTCGAGTGATGCATGATGCATGTCGTTTTGCTGGTGCCTTTAGAATCAAACTGTGGATGACGAGTCCCCTTCGCTCTCGTACTCGAGACGAAAACGATTTGGTGAGGACGACGAAAACTCCACTAACCACGTTAGCAGCCACAGCGAAAAGGTGTGTACCACGAACAATGCATGGGCATGCAAGGGTTGTCTGAAAAAGGGCAACATTCTTATCACCACTGCCGGTACGACAGCGTGTACGGTGCATGTGGGCGAGTTTCTCGTCAACGTCACAAAAGTGTTGCAAAAAATGTCACAAAAAAAGGCGATGTCTTTGATGCAGAAATGTTGCAAAAAATGTAAAAACGGTCCCCCAGCGCGACAGCATTTTCCTTGTTCCAAATGCAAAATTGGTTCAGTCTTGTTCTTTTTGTTTCAGGTAAGAAATCATCTGCATAGGTAGTTGGGTGGCAGTGTCAGAGTTCCCCTGACATGCAGGTATTTTCGAAACGCAAAGATGCGTCAGAAGGTAGGTGACACACGGACACTCTATTGGAAAGTCGAAGGACACGAAAATCAGTTCGTGACTGAAATTAGTTCATGAACTCGCACTTTTGACAGGTAATTGCAGAGTCTCTTAGATGTGCCGTTGGTTGATTGCACTGCATGCCGTGTGTGCCATTGGTTGTGTCCAATTTTGTTTTGCACAAAACATGCATGATTCTAGAACGGAGAGAACGAAGAGGCTCCTGCGGCACCGGAGAAGGCACCAGATGATCAGGAAGCGACAGAAGAGCTGAGTCGAGAGGAGAGACGCAGGAGACGCATGGAGGAGCGAGAGAAGGCGCAGGCGGAAACAGACGACTTCGAAACAAGAAGAGCAAAACGTCGAGAGGAACGGGAACGAAGACGCAGAGAAGAAGAGGAACAAAAGAACCAAGAGGAAAGACAGGGGCCAGAAAGGAATCAAGAAGAAAGTAGTCAGCCCGATGAGCAAAAACCACCCGAAGAAGATGATTTTGAAGCAAGACGAGCAAAGCGGAGAGAAGAGAGGAGGAAACGTGAAGAGGAAAGAAAGCAAAGAGAGGAAGAAGAAAGAGAGGAACAGAAGAGAAAAGAAGAGCGAATAAAACAAGAAGAGGATGAGAAACGAAGGCAGGAAGAAAGCGAACGACAAATGCAGGAAGAAGAAAGGCAACGGCAAGAAGAGGAGGAGGAAAGATTGCACTTGGAGGAGGAGCTAAAGCGACGAGTAGCGGCTGAGATGGAGGCGACAGAAGATCACGGGGACGAGCCAGAAGAGCACCACGAGGAAGCACGGGAAGAGCAGGGACACGGCTGGGCGGATAGAGAGCACGTCAAACCGGACCCGGATGAAGACGAGCGACAGCACGAGGTACTGACCCTACACAACGCTGTCTCCACAAACATGAAGACGTGTTGACAAGAACTGTCAATTTTTGGCTGCTTAATTCCAGCATTTCTCGTGCATGTCACCGCACCCCTTGCATCTTCGTGTGTTTGCGCTTCACAGGCGGAGGAGGATAATTCCGTATCAATTGAAGACGAGATTGAGCAGAGACGGTTGCGGCGTCAGCAGGAGAGGGAGGAGCGGCAGCGCGAGCGCGAGGAGCGGAAGCGGCGGGAGGAGGAGCTGCGGGCGGAGAGGGAGGAGCGGCGGCGGGCCGAGGACGAGGCGGCCCGGGAGGCGCGAGACGCCGCGAGGAAACAGCGAGTGAGAGGCTCAGTCCACTCCAACCCCCTCCATAGCAGATCCAGGGTCAGGGTCGGGGGGACCGGCCGCGGTCTCAGCCCATGTCAACCCTTTGACGCTCACTGTCAAAAAAGTGGGGTGGGGGCTGTCAGGGGGTCCCAACACTTCAAAATATTCACATGTGAAAAAGAAATAAATTTTGCTCCAAAATTTTGGGGTGAGCGCAACGCACGAGACATCCTTTGATCTTGGTTTTGACGTGTGTTTTTGTTCTATTTTCACCTTGTTTTGCATGACAGATCTGCCTTTTGATTTCGACCCAAAGTTACTGGACGTTGTTTGATGTGTTGTGTTTTGTTTTTGTTCATTTCTGCATGGTGTGTGCGATGCTCTTGGCGACTGGGAACCTGTAGGAACACAACTATGCGATGAGGGAGGACCAGAACCACAACGAGATACTCAACAACCACGACAACCACGAGGACCATGACGACCACGACGAGGTACGTTTTGTTCTGGGAAAAACGTCGCGGTGAAAATTTAGGATCAGCCATTTTTCTTCTGTTGAGTGGGCCGAAGGGATTAACGCGTCTTCTCAACGTGATCGTTCTTCTTGCATGTCAGCCATTCACTCTGCGTGCTAAAAGGATCCCGAGTCGGGAAATAGAGTGATAAACCCTTTCAATGGGGATGCACACAAATATGTGATAAAAACTCTGTAGGCAGGCTTTGTACAAATATTGTGGTCTGCGCTCCAATTGTTCAGAAAGGTGTGCGGTGCATGCCTAAATGTGACTTCAACCGCAGGAATGCTGGTGGTCAATTAGAGCTGAGTTTCCACCAGACAGCGACGACACTCCAGAGGAAATGATTCATACTAGATGAGGTTGAATGTTAGAGCAGACAAGTTTCCAACTATGCGTGTGAGTGTGTGTCTACGCTGTGACACAGAAAAAAGGCATCAGGTATCTGAACTCTGAGTGTTGAAAGCCATTTGCGTGCAGACTTCGCAAATCCGTGAAATACAGCGGTTTGCATGACTGAGAGGCAATAAACACCGCATCTTCCCGTGTAGCTAGCCTGTGTCTAAAATAAGCTTCTCTGCTGGCAACTTGTCGGTTTGACTGGCCTTCTGTCGGTACGGAACCGGTGAGGAGGATTCCTGGCAGCCCACCAATAGGTCAAGAGTCGAGATAATTTGCCCGGGGTTTCAACCCAGCACTGTATCAGCGCATTCAGATTCAACAACTATCCTTGGCTCTGGATCTCTGTAATTTTGCGTCATTATCCTGCAAAGCATAAAAAGTTGTTGTGGGCTCCAACATTTACATACGGGACTGAGGAACTTGGGCTTGGAAACAAACCACAATATATCGGCGGCATTGATCTTTCTTTGAGCATGAAGAAGGATCATTCACGAGCCAAAACCCTGTCATGGGATTTGCCTTTCGTGTTGCAAAATATTTTTATGAGTGGATGTCGCACCGCTATCTTCCATTCAAGGAAGTCCGAATGGCAGACTGAAGAATAGACCGACTGCAAACAAGTTTACCATACATAAGGCCCCTGCTGTACCATTGTCTGAGTTCTTGATCTGATAGTAGATTATGTGAGGGTTCTTGTATCGAGTGAGTTCAAGGGTGAGAAATAATTGAACTGCGCGACCGGTGAGGCCTGAGACATGGTGTCGAGATGCTTGTCATTGAGACTACAGGTCGAGGGCCTCACCTGTCAAGCAGGTCAATTTTTTTCGAGCCCACAGTGACTCACAAGTTCAAGAACTCACTTCTAGCACGATCTACTTTTTGGAGACTGTGCCGACGTTGTGCCTGACCTACATGGGTGCACTGAGTGACTTGTGCACCGATGTTTTGATCGTCAGTGTGTCTTGAGATGTTGTGCTGTTCAGTTGTGTGTCCAGTTTTGTGAAATGGATTCGGGTTTTCCAGCTTTGCTGCCGATCATTGATTTGGTTGCGGACATTTCTGAGCCTTCTGACAATGAAGTTCCTTCTTCTTCCATGAGCCACAACCAGACCCTGCGGTACATTGACTTCAATCCATCTGAGGAGTAAGTTTGTCATGTTCTTTCCTTTCAAACTTGCTTTGTCAGTAGCTTCGACATTTGGTCTCATGATGCTCAAGTGTACATTTGTGGTTGTTGTTCTAACTTTCTTGTACAATTTTTGTCATCAACAGTGGGGTGTGCATGTCAACACAGATGAGCTGGCCAGTTGTGACGGATGAGCTGACAACAGAAGAGTATGTCGCCCTCGGGGAGAAGGAGTTCCCTGGTCTTGACTCCGCTGAGAAGAGGCAGCTGGCATGCACTTCGAGCTCAGATGTGTCTCTGGATGGTGGCGTGAGTTCTACAACCATTGAAGCACCTGGTCAAGACATTTCTCCCACTGTTGACGAAGAGAAGCCGAAGGAAACTGCGGTTGTAGGGGGGGACAGGGAGTTCACTTTCAAGAAACTTGAGCGTTTCAAACCTCCAACCAGTGAGGAAGAACTTGATGCACTGTCCATCAAATCCTTTGCCAAAACCACCGACAAGAAAATTACATGGGCAATCAACATGTTCAAGGAATGGCACATGCACCGCCTCCAGGTTGGGCCTTTCGACACAACTCATGGCACTCTTCAATGGGTCAATGTTGAAGATCCTGGTAATCTGCTCAAGCCTCATCTGTGCACCACATTGTGCTGTTTCATAAATGAAACACGTCGGCAAGATGGTGCAGAGTTTCTGGGCAAAACCCTGTACGAAATCCTGATGTGCATCCAGTTCTACCTGGAGAAAAAGGGACTCTTTTGGAAGGTGGTCGATGACCCTGAGTTTGTCAAGCTAAAATTTACACTGGACAATGTCATGAAAAAGCGCTGTGCTGCTCGGGTCGGAAATGAAGTGAAAGCATCAACACCTTTGTCGTATTCTGATGAAGACAAAATGTGGGTGTTAGGCATTTTAGGCGAGGACTCCCCCGACAAACTGAGGGATACTTTGATGTTCCTTCTTGGCATGCACTTAGCTCTTAGGGGAGGGGAGGAGCACAGGAGACTCCGGTGCCCCCCGTATGATTGTCAACTATCTGTTGGTCGAGATTCAGAGGGGAGGAAAGTTCTTGTGTACCGTGAAGATGCCAAAACCAAAACAAACCAGGGGGATCAGCGGGAGCAAGTACACTCCGAAATGTGTCAAAATCTATCCATCACAAAACTTTGACAGGGACCCAGTGAGGCTCTTCAAAAAGTACATTGGGCTCCTGCCCAGTGAGGGGAAGTCTTCAGCATTGTACAAGTATGCGCTCAAGTTGACCAAGTTGTCACCTGTTCAATGGTATGCCGATAAACCCATCGGTGTCAATGCGCTGAAGAAAACAGTCAAGGAATTGACCAGGCAGGCAGGGTTAGTTGGTCACTACACAAACCACTCATTGAGGTCAACAGCTGCCACCAGAATGTACGACCAAGGCGTCGACAAACAAGTCATTAAAGAAGTAACGGGACACCACTCTGATGCCGTCCGGGCATATAAAAGAACAAGTGACAATTTGCTCAAAAAGGCTTCCGAAATAATTGGGGCCAAAGCTGACGAGTTTGACATCAACACGATCCCACTTGGCCCACCAGAGCCGAAAGATGTTCTTGTACCCGGCAGCCCTGGGGCCAAAATACACAAAGTTGAGTGCACACAGTGTAAAACAGGTGAGTGCGGACCCATGTGCAAATTTCTGAAAAATTTGGATGTCCACAAGGACCGCAAAGTTAAGAAAGTTCGACTCAGTTTGAAGTACAAACGGTGAGAGTCAGGTGCAACGGTCAGAGGCTCTGAATCCAATTTTGTGTTTGAGTTGGCATGTTTGAGTGTTGACATATTTTTGGCAAGTTCACAAGGTTGACAGTGTTCAATTTGGGTTAATAAACTTGCATTGCAAACATTCAATTCGTTGCCAATAATTGCACCGGTCGCCAAACATGACAAACAGTCGACAAAAAGTAGAGCGTGCTAGAACAAGTAATCTACTGTTTTACATTCACTGTGTTGAACTTGACTACTTCATATCAAGTGTACTGGTGTCAAAGTATTTAAGTCTTTTGTGTTAAATGCTTTGACATGGGTGCACTGGGCTAACAGTAGAATTACTGAAAAGGAATCTAACATAAAGAACAAAGAGAATGGCACAGACGGGGCCTTATAAACATTTTGAGAGCTGCTTCATTTGAGAATGCGTATTTTGGCAGGGGTACCTCAGGGTGGATCCAATTGAAGTGATTAATGAAGATACGGTGCCAAATGGTGCAGAAATTCCTGTACAAAAGCGCGAGGGAACACGAGGTTTGCGCAGATGATCGATCAGCTTCAGAATTGGTGGTTGTGTGAGACCCATCGGACGCGCCTTGTCTCGAGATGCCGTACTACGATGATGATGACGATGACCCGCGGAAGGTGGTGCAATCAATCAATCGATCAATTAATCAATACTTGTGGGATAGAAACACAAAACAGTCTCTCGACAACATATTTTCTTGTGCCTAAAACGACGTTGTTTGCTTGTTGCAGAAAAAGGGCAAGAGGAAGGGCTTGGGAGGCCTTTCTCCCGAAAAGAAAAAGTTGCTCAAGGTACGTAGACATTCTTTCCGCAGCATGACCCCACCCAACGTTTGCTCGTTTGCAAAGCCATTTAGAAAACGTTCTGGTCACTCCAGATTTTTACTTTTCCTGAACATTGCCAACTAAAAAGATATTTGCAGAACACAGAGACAAAAACACTACAAGTTGAGCAGCAACCCTGCTGTCTCCCTGCAGTTTTGCGCAACTAACCCGTTTTTGCTTGCCGTGCATGACTGATGGTGTTGACTCGCAGCACCTGATCGTCGACAAGGCGATGAAGGATCTGAAGAAGGAGGAGCAGGAGAAGCTGCTGGAGAAGAAGCGAATTCTCGAGGAGAGAGTTCCTCCTCTCGACCTGGAGAATTTGACTCAAGGTGACTGACAGCATGTCGTGAAGCTTTTATCTTTTGCTCGTTTCTGCCCTCACGAATCCGTTGCTTTAGTTGGTGTGATGCTTCTGTTCGGGTTCCATCCGATTCAACCACTAAATCCACATTTCCTGCGACTCACTTCACGCATCTGGCTCAAGCCAATTTGGTTACCATTTTGCACTGCTCTATTGAAGTTGAAAGCTTCCATTTACGGACGATAAGAAACTTGTAACCTGTAAGATAATTTTCTGCTGATGTTTTTCCTTCATGGTAAGAGGCGCCTGGCAAGCGGGACATGTTCTTTCTCGCACCACTGGTAGACCTAACCCCCTGTCTTCTGGTCACTTTGTCTCTGTAGCAACTTATTATGCAAAAAGCGGCGGAGGACCTGAAGAAGAAACAAGCAGAAGAAGCCGCGGAAAAGAAGAAGATCATCGACGGAAGGGTTCCAAAGTTCTCCATTGATGGGTTGAACCAGTGTAGGTTCTGCTCCCAACCTAGAGATGAACCACAACCGAAACCCAACCCAAGCGACTAACACTCTCGAGTCCGTCTAATTTCGGATGATTGAAAAAAATATCCCTCATTCGATTCCGTGCTTTCATCTCAACCTACACTGACATTGCAAGTCTTCAATGGTTAATTCCTTGGACCCAGCCTGTAAGACAAAACCAATTCTTGTTTTTTTTTGTTCTCCTTTGCACCAATTTAGCCTTGAGAACCTTTGCTGACAAGCCATAATTTTTTGATGTGTGCTATTGTGCTTGATAAGATTTCTCGAACATGACCGTCATAACGATGTTCAACTTCAAACCTGAAATCAAAATCAACCTCACCAAAGAAAGACTTCACCCATCTGCAGCAGGGCATGTTGAATTCCGGATGACTTCCTGGTCCGTCTGTGTGCTGGTTCTGTCTGCATTATGTTGAACAGCTGACTGAATTCGGGTTGTGTCGTCCACAGCTCAGCTGGAGAAGAAGGTGCGCGAGATGCACGCGCTTCTCACCAAGCTCGAGGAGGAGAAGTACGACTGGGAGGTCAAGATCAGGCGCCAGGACTACGAGGTGAAGACCCACGCTCCTTTCGCATTGCGATTCCTTGGCCGCAAAAGTGCAACAGTCCCTTCATTCTGATCGGTGAAATTGAATTTGAAATTGGACGACGTCGAAACGGAGTTAATTTTTGCCAGCTATTACGCGATGAAGCTGCATGAAATTCAGAGCCGCTCACTCATCACGTGATACCATCACGTGACACGCCCACGTGACACGTGAGTTTTCAGTTCGCTTGCAGCGCAGCGCCATGCAGTGGAAGTTTTACAGCATTTTTTTCCAGAGATCTTCACGAGCTGTTGTGGTTTTGAGCATATCACCTCAAGGTGACAGAGAAGATGCAGCAGTAAAAAAAATTAGAGTTCTGTTTATTTTGTTCACCTTTTGTTTTGTACTCATGTATATGTCTCCTCTGTTCCTTTTAGATCAACGAGCTTACAATCAAAGTCAATGACATCAAGGGTAAATTGTAAGTAGTTCATTTGGTTTGAGGCGCGGCGCACCTTGGCTCACAGCGAACAGAAGTTAAATGCTGGACCTCTTTGTCAACAGCTTCCTCGGTTCCGGGGCGGGATCTATTCTGGCATTAAAATCGCCACCGAAAATTCAGCACACATTCACCCGTGCGCTTGAGTCCGGCATTTACCTTCTGCTACAACTGTCCACCTTAGTTGTAGGGCTCAAGGACAGCGACACCTTTAGAGCTCAAGCTGTTAATGGCCCATGTCACGATTCTTATCTTGTAGATCAACAAGCTTGTGATCAAAGTTAATGACATCAAGGGTAAATTGTAAGTAGTAAGACGTGCAGACGTGCATTTGAGAACAACGTGTAGGCATCTTATGTTTTGTGTCTTAGGTTGCGCTACGTGTATACACGACACAGCACGTTACAAGCCCCCAAGAAAGAAGTGATTAATGAGCCAAGTCATTGTTTTGTCGCGGTTCAACGAAAGCTTCGGAGTCAACTGTTAACACACAGATTTGAGACCAAATCCTGACGAACACAGTTCTCGTGAAGCTCTTGCTGAACCGCGGGCGGATTGGTTCATGAAGTCACGTTTTTGTGGAACAGACGCACCTGACACGCAATGCGGCACTCGTTCGGATTCCAAACAGTTTTCTTGTTTGATAACCAAAGCCACACACCCACATTTTTGTGCAGAAACGCACCTGAAGCACACGCATTCACTCTTTTGGATTTGACGTGGAGTTTGGTGTCATTGTCTTGGCATCAAACTGTTTTATGAATCATTATTAACGTCATAAACGTCGCTCTAACTCAGTCATCTCGTAGGCAGCTAAACTCAAGCAACTTCTGCTGGCCTACAGAGTGCAGTACGAAGAAGTCATAGTCCGTTTTTGATATTTCTTTTTGTGAGGTTAAGAATACTCCACACTGACCCAAAGTGTGTTAGATGGCACTATCTTTGAAATAGAAATTTAGGTTGTCAGATTGACACTTTATGCTTGAAGTCTTTTCTCGTCTTTTTTGAAAAAAAAAGCCGTTTTGGAGCCAATTTTGTAGATTCAATAGCCGCACAAGCAAAGCAAACTCCTTTTTATGTGCCTCAGCCCTTGAATAGTCCACCTTCTAAACTGTGAGATCAACAACAATAATGGAACCTGCCCTCCTCCCTGTTTCCTGTACTCACAGTGTTGGCGAGACGCACTTGTCCTTTCCTCTTGCGCTTTGCCCCTTCCTGACAAAAGCAAACAGTTTGGACGCCCCCTTCACTACACGACAACTAAATCTGGTTTCTGAATTTTTCAGCGCGAAGCCCGTGCTGAAGAAGGTCAACAAGACCGACAGCAAGTAAGTGCAGAAATTCCAGTTGTGATGGCCTATTTGTACCTTTTGGTCACAGCTTTGTTGAAGACAACTAACGGGTGCCGATGCTTTTTTGTCTCAGGCTGGCGAAGTTCGACAAGGCCTCGCTGAAGAGCAAGCTCGGATTCCGCGACCAGCTCAAGTCGACCGGACCCAAGTTCGCCCTGGAAGACAAGTCTGAAGAGGTCAGTGGTTGCTCAGTGCCCAGATACTACTCGCGTCCTCCTCCTCCTCCACCACCTGCTCCTACTCTATCACTGCAGCACGCAAGACACAAACGACGAGGTGCGCGATTGTAATGTCCAGCGCAGATGCGGACTCCAGCAGCTCATGCAACTTTCCCATGTGTGCGCTTTATCCTGCACGCACACACACGCACACGCACACGCGCGCGTGTGTGTCGATCCGTGGTCCCGTAACGCACAGGGCAAAACCTGCCCTTCGGGTAAACTCTCTTGCCTCTGAAGCATAGAAAGAGACACGATGTGTACTCCGAAGGTGGGATATGACAGACCATTCCGAAGCAATCGAACATCCCACCTTTTCCTGTGAAAGCATCAAATTCATCCTGCAAATTCTCATATTTCCTACAGGGTGGCGGAGACAAAGTAAGATTCCATCAGTCGCCAATACATAGTTTCCTTGCCTGCATTTAGTCAACGTTTCCTTTCATTTCTGTTTCACCTTTTTGTTCCTTATCAGTTGACGAATGACTGCCCATTCACGTACAGTCTCTTTCTATTGGTTTCCTTTGGTTGTAAAATACAGTGCTGAAAAAAGAAATGCAAAAAAAAAATCCCCCCAAATGCTCAACTCCATCGATTTCAATTGCAAAAAAAGGACCTTTTTGGCCAAACGACATTGTGGGTAGTCATATTTTACACACCACAGCATCATGGTACAAACGCAGATGACCAGAAGGGATGGTCAGAACGCAAGAATGGTCTGATGAGGGGTTGATTGAGGTGACAAATGTGTACGGGGCAGAGATGAGGAAACGTGCAGACTGGGGAAGTTCACTGGTGTCAAGAGACCTGGCTACACGCAGCTCTGAGGAATTCCATAATCAAAACAAGATTCTTGCCTTTTGAGTGATCCCTTTAGTCTCCCCCAGCCAGTCGTGTTTAATTCAGTAGAAATAATTTAGTTTGAAGCTGCAGGCTCATACAACCAAGCCACATGTACAACATTTAGTGAACCATCAGTCTCAAGACCTCAACTGTTGAAAGATTTCCCAATCTTTCAGTTTTGCATGAGCACAAGGTATATGTTGGCGACCATGGCAACCGTATCTGAAGATGTTGTCAGTAAATCAACTGTTCAGTTGTCATTTTCAAAATTAACATTGAATGCGGACGTCATTTCTTCACGTTTTTGTTGCTTCAGTACTTTAGGGTGGTAGCAGAAGGCGCAATGAAACTAACCAATATGTCCCTGTGAAAATTGCCTTTCCTGAAATGAGTCTTTCCTTTCACAAAATTTTGTGTTTTGATTGTGGATTCAGAATCCTTTTCCCCTTTGGACAAGAATCACCATTTTTGCACCCACTTGAAGTTTTCAATTCCTTTTGTGGAAGACCTCGGCGCGTTTTATCCAAAAAAGGCAAAGTGCCTCATTTCCAAATTAAAATGTCTTCGCATTCACGATGTATTTTTGTCACTCTTATTACATTGCATCAGGTTTATTCTACAAATTATGATGTCTTGTTCGCGACACGATGGACTCAGCATACATAACGCTTTGCTTCTTCTAATCCATTGGCTCAAGCATTCCGTTTCTCCTGAATGCATTTCCGAACACAATAACACAACGGGAAACTCCTGTCCGTCTGAAATTTCATTTCATTCGTTCTTCTTTTCCCCTCTGTACTATCCCCCTTGAATAAAAAAAAAGACATCTAATTTGGGATGTATGCTAGTCCAATAAGAATTAACACGCAACTCTGATGTATCTATTCCCTGAGCAAAAAGCGCGCTTTCCTCTCAAACCGTTTTTCTGCGGCGTCAGATTCACGGTGCTTCAACTTTTTGTCTGTTTTAGTCCAAGAAGCCCGACTGGAGCCAGGACGCCCTGAAGAAGGAGAAGAAAGAAGAAGGCGGAGAAGAAGAGGGAGGGGAAGAGGAGGAGGAGGAGGAAGAAGAGGAGGAGGAAGAAGAAGAAGAAGAGTAAGCGGCTTCCCCTCCTCCGGAAAAACAGCACCGGCATTTCTCACCACCACTTGGGTGTCGTATTTAGCCACCGCCCAGTGGATAATTATGAAACATAGCGTGTCCTTAACTACTTGGTTTCTCAAGATTGTGTTTGTAAATTATTGCAATCTGTGTTTCTTGAACAAATACCATGGCAACACGATGGCCCATAGCTGGCTAGGTCCATCTGAACCAGAGTGGTTGACAACAGGCGTGTGAGTGACAACACTGAACCCGCGCCGCAAACAGAAACAAAAGTACAAGTGAAAAACAAGATCATGGTTTCAAGCGACTGACAGCAAACTGTACAAAGTGTTCTTCTGAAGTATGTAACAAAAAAAAGCACAACTTCGCAATGGCAGATCTTCATTGTTGAAAAGACAACGCAACGCTAAGTGTCCTGCATCAGCTTTTTTGTGCATCTGTGTATCCCTTTGCTTGGACGGAATCCACTTCAGTATAGTTGAATGAAGTCTTTGGGCGTTAAATCCTGCAGTTCGTGACGTGTTCCGGGAGGTTGACCTGACGGACCGTGCTGAGCGATCGGAGTGATCCTGCTTTGCAAAGGGGGCACAATCTGCCTCAGTGTCTCCCGATGTTGACCAGGATCCTCTTGAGTATGTTGTGTGTACTTCACGATTGTGGTGAGCTGACCAACACCGATGCACTGCACTATGTGTTAACCGAGCGCTTATTGTGTCAACGCATTAACGCTTTCCATGTTTGCGTACCTTCGTAATAATTTTTCGTGCAAATGTCCACTGGTTTGGGATGTGTTTTTGTACAGTGTATGATTTTGCCATGGAATTTCATCAGGTGCTGTTCCGCAGTGGGTTTTACACAAGAAGATGTTTGTAGGAACCAGCGAATCAACAGCAGCTTCGCGTTGAAGCTGATTCTGAACGGAAACAAAACTGTACAGCTTGAAAACAAATGCAACAACAAGACAGAAGATGTAACGAACACTAAACTGCATTTGACTGATCAGTATTTGTGAAGAAGAAGAGTTGTGGAAACCAACTGAGAGAATTGGTTTGTTGGAACTAATATTTGTACATGCCTCATACACTGCCAAGTGTAAAAAATTCTTTGTACCTCGAGCTCAAATTCGAACGTAGCCGATTGTGTTGTGAGACGACGTGTCTTGCTTTAGCGTGTAAGGTGATAGTGACTGTGCCCGCGGTCACAAGGTTTGGACCACTTCGAAGGAGGAAAAGGTCTCTTGACATTCCTTTTCAAAAGAAATGTGCACATCTTTGATTATTATTTGTTAGAAAATAAAAAAAAAATCAATGTCAAATGTGGCGTTCCTTTATGAGTCGTGAAAAAGGCTGAAACTTTGCGGAATTTTGTTCAATGCAACACAGAAGCAAACCGTGCTGGTGCCCAAAGATCGACTCAGCGCAAAAAAAGGACCCGGGTTTTGGCGAGGTGAAAAAAACGTCCCAATTGTTTCAAACATCCCAATTCTGCAACCATTTTCTCGCAGAACTTGAGGCTTAAAATTTGTGGGCCTTTTGTTCGTGTGTGTGAAGAAAAGACCGAGAATGAACGAGAAAAAGAATCATCTTTGGACTGAGGGAGCGAATGAAAGTTGCTGTGCCGCAAAATGTTTTTGCCAGCAGACACTTGCGCAATTGACGCTTTTGCCTGAGGAAATGTACTTGTTGAGTACACGCACGCACGCACAATGGCTGACAATCAACCAACGTCACATAATATCAAAAGCTGAAACATCGTGGCTCTCTGCGCTTTTGCTATATGGAGCCAAGCGCGGGTCAGGTGTGACAATTCTGCATGACGATGGCAGGAATGCACTGAAGACACATCCTCCGTCCTAGAATGGCATCATGCTGGTGTTTTGGTTGCCTGATAAAGCAGGTCGACTCACTACATTGCATGTTTATGTTGCACACTGATAGAACCAGAGGATTTTTATCTTTGACAAACACATGAAGTTGGGAACATGTCTGTGAAAGGGACCAGAGTGAAACGGTAAGAAATGTGATCGACAATGGGGAAAATAAAATTGTGAGTGCACTGCGCATACCTGAGGTGTTTCTCTTGGTGTGTTCCTTTTTCAACACAACCATAAACATATGGGGATCATCAGGTCAGGGCACTGAGGAGGAACACTGACCGTACACCTCCCTTATGAACACGTACTCTTGACAGGTATTTGTGGATTTCATTCACATTTTTGTACCTCAACTCCGGGTGGCTCAATTCAGACACATTTCTCCTCCTTTCAGGTAGGATTTGTTCTCACTTCCGGCTATGCGTCTTTTTCAGTCAGTAGAGAACACCGGTGTTGCACAGTTCCTCGCGTCTCTGCTTTTGACAATTTATGCTCAACAGAAATTGCCTGAATGGACGTGTGTGATCCAGTTTCACGTGCTGATTTTATTCCTTGATCAATTGGCGAAGGACCCTCCCTATCATTGGATCAAAGACATGTGATGCAGTGCAGAGTTTTTGAATACCTGTGGGAGGGGGTGCGACTCCTGAATGAGACTGTCGAAAGGCACCAAGTTGGTCTTTGGATCCTTTTTTGTTGTTGTGTTCGGTTCGCCACACGGTAACAGATTGGTTGCGTGGGTGGTGCCCTGACACCGAAGGTTTGTGCTCTTTTCTTTACCTGAAGTGAAACCAGACATGCTCGCTTCAGCAACTGAACATCGGAGACGCCTGCATGCAAGTCCACTTCGAAATGTTGTGGGTTGTAAACTCGCTCGGTTGCATGGGGTCGCTCTTTTAGCCCGTGGGAGTGAATATTTCCTGTGGTGTTTATTCAAGTTCATCTGCAAGACGTGCATCAGCACGCATGCAATCGCGATTTGAACTTTCCTCTCCGTAAAACAAAAAAGAAAAGCTTGGTGTGAGGACCACATGTTCCAACAGGTGGTGGTCGTGACGCAGGATGTTGCGCTGAGCGTTGAGCGCTGCGAAGCTCCTTGTGTGCCTCTGCGTGCGTGTGCGTGTGTGCGTGTGCGTGTGTGTGTGCGCGACACCGAATGTCGCGATTGGGGAGCTGTAAGGCAAGACGAACCACCGCTTCTTCTTTGCCATTACGTGGTTGTAATTCCTCATGAGCTCTTGTTATCTCTCGCTGTTAATTTTGCTGCAGCAGCTGCAGCTCGGCGGCTTCCGCCCTGCACTGCGCAGGTCTGGCCCAGAATCCTGGGGCTCAGGTTACATGTTGACTATAAAAGGAGTACCCCTCGCCGGATCAATGCTTCTGATACCGCAAGCTCAGATCGCACGCCGCTTCTTGGCAAGTGGAATTTTTGTGTGAAACAACTACAGTGTGTGGAGATTGAACCTTGAAGTTCGAGGATTTCCATCGAAAACTGTTGAATTGAGGAGTTTTGAAGTTTTGTGCGGGGCCCCGCCGGCTCAGTGCTCGCCCTGATCCAGGTGAGTTTTGAGGAGCCTCGCGCTCAGGCGCTGCAGCTGGCGCGCAGAGGCGGGGCTTCCTGGATGGGTCTACCGAGGTGCAGGACGGGAAGGGGGTGCCAGGTGAAATCTAGATCAAGTTCCGGTCAGGGCAACCATCTCTCTTTCCTGTCCCTCTGCCTTACATTCCATTGCCTCTTGCGAGAAGCCGCTTTCTTGGGACTCCAACATTTAGGTAAATCGTCTCACTTTTATGTTTTGGAATTAAGAACCAAGCATAGATTTTGGATAAACTTTGTGCGTGGATCAACCAGGAGTATCGCTGGATTATTGGCACTGAAAAGGGAGCGCCGAGCTACGCTCACACAGCCTTGAACGTTGTCGGACATCTTTGCGCCGTCGCTCAGCAACGTTTGGGAGTACGAGTATATTGCAGTGGATATTGTTTGGGTTCGAAAAAATTGTGCAGGTAGAGACTTATCATCAGTGTGAGGTAAGTGTAGAGCTCGAAGTTTTAGTTTGAGGCCGGACCGGATGTGAAACGGACCTCCCGGAATGGCGGCTCGTGACCAGTCCATGGGGGGTCAAGTCTTGTGGCCAGCGCTCCGGTCAGCGGCACGCGCGACTTCAATTGACGAAGTGGTGCTAACACGCTGTGATGATTTCTTCTGCGCAAAATAAGTTTCTGCTGTGACATTGAAACAGGCATCACCTCACAGCAGTCGGTTTGCACTACTTCTTGCCACAGCCCGGGCAGCGCGTTCATTTCTCGTGACTTTCGCTGTCAGGTGAAACAAAGTCACGCTGTGTTTTGAGCATTGTATCAAAACTATCACAGTCGTGACGTAAAACATGCAGCAGGAAAAACATTTCCCGGCACATGGATGCAAAATGGCTGTGTACTGTGTGTACCTAGAAATAGCCTCAGCTCACTGACGAGCAACACTGAGGTGTTGGATCTCTGGGTCGGATAACTGCTGGAAATCTGGCAGTCTGCAGGTATACTATACGGGGAGCATCTCAAAGTCAAGAGGCCTGCAGAGAGAGTGAGTAGTAACCAGCTTTTTCAACATGTTCACAGGAGAAAATCAAATGGAAAGTTGTGGAGTTTGGGTTGTTCTGTTTGTGTGTTCAATCGGAAATCAGAGAACACAACCGTGGACATTATCTCTCCAACTATTTGGTCCGAAGCTGCACTACATGCAGTCGGTGGGATCTGATGATCGTCAAAGATCAACAGGGGCGTTTATGTGTTGAAGATCAGCTGTGTCAAGTTTGGTGCATTTCACGCACAGAAGAATCCGCCAAGAGAAAGAAAAAGGGCTGTTGGAAATGTCATTATCAGTTTTGTTTGATCTGATGAACTCAGAAGTCTTTGTCAAGGTGCGAGAAAGCAGCAAAGACACCGATCTTTTCTGAGGTTTGGGGCTCAGGACGTTGCCCAAAAATCTACACCGTCGTCAGGAATGCTCGTGCGTGGTTCTTTGAAAACACGCGTGAGGTGAAAACTGGCTCGCGTTTGCCAGTCTCAAAAGCGGTTCACGGTTGGCAAACCTCGTGTCAAACTTGCGCACAATGGGACACCTGTTGGGGAAATTGTGGAGCAGGATACATGTTTGCATTCCATCACTTCGTGGAAATGCTGATCAAGTACTTTCCCAAAGTTTTGTGTACATGACATTTGTTTCTGTCAACTTTCAGACTCGTTTCGACTAAACAACAGTAATCATGTCGGACGACGAGGATCAAATGCACAGGTGCGCTTATACTTGGCACAGAATGCATGATGTTTCCGTTTACAAATACTGGATATTTTTATTCCTACCCTCCTGGTTTACATGCAACACCTCAGACAACCCATCCCTATATCATACCCAACCAAGCTCGTGTTGCTTTGTGGGATCGTTTCATGTCTCACTTTGTGTGCTGCATGCAATTGTACCGAGAGTGTTCAGTTTCATCAAGAGTTTGATGTGAATGAAAAGTTTCCACAGAAATGTTGTTACAACAACGGGAATCACTCAAGATATGATCTGAGCCAAGACACTTTGACACAAACAGACACCTGAGGAGCAAACGTGTCACTGCGTTTCTCTTTGGGAAATGTGTGAACGTTATGAAGCCAAGGTGTCTTGAACATCACTGCGAACGTGATGGGGGATGGATCACTCAAGAGAACCCAACAACTTTCACGATCACAGTTTGTGCGACTCGTGCACGAGTTGTTTTCCCAACAGACCTGCATGTGTCTGAAACAGCTGTGAATTGAAAGACAGCTGTACCATGGGAGCTGAATTCACAGTGAACGCAATTGCATGGCTTTGTTCGTGGTTTGTGAAATGCTATTTCGCCAACAATAAGGCAAAGGGACAGCTTTGTGTTTTGCAATGGCATTTTTGCTCATCAATGATGTCGCGGTCTTCGTAGACAACAAATTACAGGGGGGAAGCCCTATTCCAAACTGTTCACTGGAAGGCTGCAGCTGTGTCTGAAGAAATATCTCGTCGAACTTGCCAATCGATTCGAGTCTTGAACAATTTTCTCACAGATTTTATTTTCTTCTTTTTCAGCGAGGAAGAGTAGGTGTCTTTCATTCTAAGCATGCTCATCCAAATCAACGAAACTGTAAAAAGAAACAAAAGAAAACGAAGTGGATTTGGAACAATTTGACAATTGTAATTGTCTTGATACGAGCGTAAATTACAATTGTGTTGCTCAGCATTTTCATGATTCCAAAAATCGTACTTCCACTCGCGAGTACTCATGCACGAATAGCTGACAGCGAACGACTGAGAGTTTGAGTGTCAATGCTAAGAACATTTATTCATTATTTTCCCTCATCCTTCCCTCTTCCAGGAGGTATGTAGGGTGTACTCGTAATGTTGTTTTTTTTTTTAATTGAAGAAGATTTCAGTGTTGACTCTGTCCCGTCTTGATGCCGTATCATTATCATAAGTTCATTGTACTCGTAATTCAGACTGTCCACCTTTTCCATCATTTCTCGTGTATTGGACAATTGCTTTTGAAGTTTTAACAAAAGCTTTTTGCGTTTCATTCAGTTGGTTCTTGACATTTTTATTTGGCTGGATTCCAAAGTACGAGCAAACCCCGCAACGTGTTGCATGAATGTGGCAAAGTCCAAATTTGCCAGCAGCCGCAGCGAAGCATCCACAAGACAGTCATTGTGGCAAAAAATTGATCATCTCATCGGCTTTCATTTTCCTTGATCCCGTGAACTGCATTGCTCGGCTGCTCTTGTGCCCCACGTTTCGTTTTGTTCACACCACCGCCTCTGGATCAGAACTGTCGCAGATGTTCGTCAAGGATCATGCGAAACTTGTCGATTGACATTGAAATCTGCAGAGGTGATTTGATGTCGACTGTGCTTCATTCTTGTCGCCATGTGCGAGTATCAGTCCAAACGTCGTCAACACGTCGAGAGATCAAGATTTCATTGTTGTCCTGAACCTTTTCCTTCCAACGCGTTCCGTGTTTGTATGACGTTTGTGCGTCTGTCTGTCCCTTCCTTTGGACCATTCGAGAGTGGCAGCTTCAAGATGTGGAAAACAACTGGCTTCTGTTTTGTTTGCGAGCTGCAGCTCGACTCATTGTGCTATGTCCCTTTGGGGCAAGAGCACTAGTTGGTTGAAACCAGCACAAATGCCACGCTGTCCTGTGTCCCGTCACATCGCGTCCCATCCTGTCCCGTGCTGAGGGAGGGGGGGGGGGTCGCGTCCCTTGGACAACGCTATCTCAATTGCCTGACGCACTGCTTCTGCTTCTTGTTCAAATTTTCAAAGTGCTTTGTGCATTTCCCACACTTGCAAAAATTAGCTCGGAGCCCATTTTCAGAAAAAGTGGGAAACTTTTTCGTCTCTTTTCAACCTGTCCCAAGATTGTAGGAACAGACCCCCTCCAGGAAGGAATTTGCAGGCCATGTCCTGTTCTTTTGTCGTCAACAAGCAGTCGCGCGTCTCTGCGATCTTTCATCTGAAAACAATAATGGAGCCCTCTGTCTCATCCTGGATTCACCAGAAACATGAGACTGACCTGTGCCGAACACCAACACTCAGGTGGTTGTCAAAACTGGCAAATCAAAATTCGCTGTGTCGTTGTGTTTCAACGTCTTGAAGTTCCACTCTTGAAACCCCCTCATGTGGCACATACGGGTGGGGATGAAACGTTGGCTACACGGGTCCGCGATGTGTTTGTTCATTGTTTCACCCTGTTCTGGTCATTTTCATTTCATGTTCTTTGTGGGTACCGAAATCCGAGAAATTGCAGCAAATTGAATTGTTTTTTTCTCATTTTGAAGAGTCAGTGTCGTTTCAACATAGAAAAGAGAAAATGCAAAAGCATAGATCTCCAGAAACTCGTTTCTGATGAACAAAAAAGCCAAATGTTTAATTAATTTTGTCGTAGTTTTGTGGAGCCTCGTTCTTTCACGCGCAAGCGCGCTCTTTGAACCCTGCAGCGCGAATCCTTTCCTGCCCTTGAAAAAAATTTCCTTCAATTTGTTTAGGGAGGAATCGGAAGATGAGGACACTAGGTAATAAGGCATGAGTAGCGCATCTAGAACTGGTTGAGTCCTGTTGCAGTCAAGAGTGTTGTTTCGTAGAGATAGCAGCTGCCAAAGACCCACCTCAACAGGAAAAAGAACTGGGTTTCCTGTTCTCTTCATCTCTCCTCCACACGTCTGACCTTCTGCAGGAATATTGATTGGGAAACTGGAGTCAGTTTCAATTTTTCTCTGAGGTTCCTGGAAGTGTATTCCTTGTATGTACGACCCAAGTGTCAAAACCCAGACGCAAAACTTTGAATTCTTTTCCTTTGATCTTGGTTTGCATGAACCGAAGTTTTTTCCTTGTTTGTTTTGCAATGAGTTGCGAAGAAACCAATTTTGTTTTTAGTTTTGGTTCACCTTGTTGAGTTGTGTAGTCGTTGCTGTTCAAGTGTTGTGTGGTTGTAGTCAAGTGGAGTTGACCGGATTGCAACGGACAGTTCCGGTTGTTCCCGGACCAGTCCGTTTGCTGAAATCCGCAGCAGTTTTGGGGATCAAAACAAGCTTGAAGTGTCGTTGGAAAAATCTTCTACTGTACATTTTTTGTCCGTCGCAGACTTTGTTTCTTTTTTGGGAAAGAGTGTGTTGGTCTGTGCTCCTTAATCTGTCCATGTCTCCATGATTTTGCAGGTTGGAGGTGTGTCCAGGCTGACGCAATGCGCAATAATTCGTGTCTATTGTGTGTGTGTGTGTGTGTGTGTGTGTGTGTGTGTGTGTGTGTGTGTGTGTGTTCTTGTGGTGTCCTGCAAGAGCCAAGCTTGTCTTCTTGGATGTTTTTTTTTCGGAAAGTGTTCAAATCGAAGTGATTTCATCAAACCTGTATTTATTCGAGCAGATATGAAGAGGAAGGTGGTCCTCAGTAAGTTTTTTGTTGACGCCACTCTGATTCTGGCCAGAGTGAGAATTTTTTTAAGTCGCACCCTCTGCCACAAAGTCTATCAGCACGCAAAAGGTGAATGTGCATTCAGACGCGCATTCCAAAGAGCATAGCACTTCTTTTCCATTCCCAACATGGCCTTTGACAAAAGCCAGAATCTTCCAGCGGGCCTGAAAGCAGCTCTGACCTTCCAGAGGATGTGCGATTCATGACACATTTTGTTGTTCTACGAACAGGCAGGATTCAGAACATTCAGAACCCGAGGAGTAAGTTGTTGTTGACCAGACTGTACATATTTTGTCGATAGAGAGTCAGTCCATTCCACTACATGTCAGCCTTTTGGCTCGTGTACTCTTGAGAACGTAGCAATAGAACCTATTTTTGTAGACGCCCTTCCTTTCTCTTCAGCATCACAACTTGCAGCTTAGGTGTGGACAACGTGTTCCGAGTTCAGAGAAATTTGGAACAATGTCATAAACATTTGAAATACAAGTGTGGCACAATTTGTGTTTTGTCCTTGTCTGTGTGTTCGTTTCACCACTGTATACCTGTGCACTTGTGTGGTCATTTTGTCAGGTGATGTGTTGTGTTCTGTGAAGAAACATTCGTAGAAACTCGGCTTTTCCCCGACAAGAACAATTTCTGGAAACAAAATCGGAAATTGTCTGCAGCAAAACTGAAGCTTGCATTCAGTAGTTTGCTCAAATGACTCTTCGAAGCAGTCCTCAGAGCTGACAAATCTTTGGAATGTGGGGGGTGTCAAACTTTTATCTTGCACTTGCAAACCAATTTTCAAAAGTCAATCTGTTGTGTCCATTTTCTTCGAACAGATATGGTGGGAGGAGGTGATTTCAAATCTTCCATTCTTCGGCATGAACGATTTTTTGAGCAGCAAGCCTCTCGGCTTCGTTGTTTTCACTGTTCATTCATTTTCGGCTCACCGATGCGCTCGCTGACAGCCCAAACAACAACATCTCAGCACTCACCTTGAGATGTTGTGTCCACTCAAACAAGAAATCTTTCAAAAACATTCTTGCACACAGGTCATTCAGTGTCTTGAATGATCAGATTTCAAAACTGCAGCATCCAAATCAAAGTTCGCATTCAAAAGCCTGCATATTGTTCAACTGTCAAAATCCGCAAAATGAAATTCTGCAACAAAGCCAGAACAGGAAAAGTCCGAAAAGTTTCTGCAGGAGCCCACGCTTCAGAACAGATTATCTTGATTATCCTGTGTTTTGTAAACAGTATTTTCATTTCAATTTTAATTTTAAGCAGTATCTTAAGTTTAAACCTCTGAACTAATATTAAAATTGAGATCTCTCATTAACTGTATGCTGCGTGGAATGGATGTCCATGTGGAGGAGGTGTTTGTCCATTTTTTCAGTTTGATTAGCAAAGAGACTGTATTTTCAGGATGGCTCAGGAAGACTCGGGGCCGTCGGAAGCTGAGCTCGCCATGCAGGTATCTGTCAAGTCCGGTTGTTGTCTGAGAAATACAACAACACCCATCACTAAACTGAAGATTTCTAGGTAAACTCTTCCAAGTGGAAGTCAAAAGTGACATTGTTCTCTGAAGTGTCCCCAGCAAAACTAAAGTTCTCTGTTTTTCTTCTGTGCTTGATTTTGTGAATCCCGCTGCAGCGACGGAAGGAAAGAATGAGTGAAACGTCAGAAGAATTGAGTGAAGAGCTCCTGGAGCTCTCCATTCAAGAGAAAGAAAAAGAAGAAGAAAAAATACGTCAATTGAAAGACAGACTCGTAAGTTTTTCGAAAGTTGTTTTTTTGTCAATACATCATGCCTCATATTTTTTCAACAGCGGCGAAAGGCTCAGATGTCCTCCACCGACCTCGACGAAGCTGTTCAGGAAATGCTCGAACAAAATCGAGAATTGCGGCGGAAAATGGACGAAGAAATTCAAGAGATGCGAGCAAGAAGTGTAAATTCTTTTTCCATCACGCATGCTACTAGAAGTGTTTGTGGGTTGTTGTTTTACGTTCTGTATGGATGCACCAGAGTTACGAGTAATTGTTCCAGGTGAGGGGTCAGAATTGAGCAGCATGAAAACCAATGTCACTGAAAACTGAACGATGATTTTTGACAGCTTTTAATTTGAAACAATTAACAAGCCAATATGATTTTCCAAGGATGCACGCACGTTTGTTGGTGTTTGACGGAGCAGGGTGTTTGTTGTCTTGCCTTTTGATTGCTTTGGTTGACCAGTAGCACCAGAAAAAAACTGATCAAGAATGCCGAACTCATACACTTTTGTGATTGCATTCCCCGTAGCTAGAATACCTCGATATGTCCAGTTCTGACAACCGAGCGACCTGAAGATTTTTGCGAAGGTTTCGCATTCTGACTGCTTTGTTTGTCCTTCCAGGAGAAAGGAATTTCAAAGGATTGTGGTGAAAGAGCAGTTTGAAGAACAGTTGCCAGCAGTTGTATCACCTGAAAAAACCCAGCAACAACTCAGTTTTGTCGCCCCATTCACAGGAGCGGCGGAAGGCGGAGCGGGCGGAGGAGGAGCGACACCTGGCCGAGAAGCGCGCCGCCGAGGACGCCGAACGCAAAGCCGCTGAGGTCGGTGCCGCCACAAGCTGAGAGAGAGAGAGAGGGCAGACAGAGAGAGAGAGAGAGAAAGAGGGGGAGAGAGAGGGCAGACAGGGAGAATATGGGAGAAAAGGGAGGGAGAGAGAGGGAGAGAGAGACAGAAAGAGAGAGAGAGAGAGAAAGAAAGAAAGAGATAGAGTGAGAGAGAGAGCTTGAGTGAGTGAGTGAGTGAGTGAGTGAGTGGGTGAGTGAGTGAGTGGGTGAGCGAGCGAGCGAGCGAGGGTAGGGCCTGGCTTCTTCCAAAAACATAGTGATGAGAGGGGGTCCTGCACACGTTGCACTGTTGGTGTTGGAGCCTGGATTGCAGGTTTCAGAATCCCAAGTCACAAGTCTTTTGGAGTTCGTTCTGTCCTGCAGCTACAAACTCGAGCGAAGAACCCGAATCAGAACATGCGCAACTTTGACATTCAGTTCGCTATAAGCCAAAAGAAATTCTCAGGACCAGCTTCACAGGAGTCAGAAGCCTCCTGCGGTGATGTCAAAAAGATCTTTTCTGTTCCACACACAGGAGGAGAAGAAGAGGATAAAGGAGGAACAGGAGGCCGCCAAGAAGGCAGAGCGCGCCAAGAAGATGGCGGAGTTCGAAAAATACAAAAACCCTCCTCAGAGAAACTTTGTCATCCAAAAGAAGGAAGGCGGTATCGGCGATGAGGTCAGATCTACTGTTCCCCTCATTTTCCTTCCCTAAGAACAAAATTGATCAAAACCAGAGAGGATTTCCTGAAGAATGATGTTTTAAATCCCTTGGCAAACTTGATTCGCATTGGCCCACGTGATCATTCAGCGCCAGCGCTCAGCAGATGATCAGCGCTCAAGCGATCAGCGCAGACAATCCGCGTTTTGGTTGTTGATTTTCGTGAATCTGTGGTAACGACGCGACGACGCGATCATGCTCTCTGTCCATGCATCTCATTTGTTCTTTCAGGTCACCGAACTGATAAAACTTTTCATTGTTGTTATTTTTTCAAAGCTTCCAGTAGCCGCAGCCTTTGCTTTGCCTCCTGTTTCCGTGGATTATTGTTGTTCCTTTTTTTTCAATTTTCCAATTTGCATGGCCGAGAATAATACATCACTGAGACGTATTGTGTTGCAGCTGGAGCGGCTTGATACTGGTGCCAGTATCAAGCATCTCGTCTCATTCATATTCGCGTCAAATTCTCTTAACAGCCATGGAGTGTTAAACGCGAGGCTAAAAGTGATGTATTATTCAGAACATATCATTTCTGTCATTTTTATTGCTTATTTTCTTTGCCCACATTTTGTGTCGAAAACCGCATCTAGATTGCACTCACTTTCGCATCGTTAGATGAACAAATCTATCAGAGGTGGACTCCAAACCCAGGGAGGACGTTCCGCGCTCACATGGAGCCTCCTCCCGCCTCTCGATCCCCGCGTTTGTCCCCAGGAGGACTAGAGATGTCTAAAGCTTCATAACCCAACTTGACATGCATGGAAACATGATCTGAAAAACCACTCCACCTCATGTTTCAAAGCACACATGTATACGATTTTTTTTTCATCCAACTTGTAGAACTTAAACCTCATTTTTATTCCAAATGTTTCATTTTCGTAGGCCTTTGAGTCCAGTCAATTTTTGCTCATTTTCAAATAGGAAAATTCTTAGCAGACCTTTATTTCTGTACGACAACCAGTCAAATTCGTTGAGACTGCATGCGTCTTTGGAAATTTTGTCAAGCTTCTTCATACGACGACCCGTAAACTCATTGGCTCCACCTCTGAATAGGAATAATGAAGCGTTCATCACCTCACAGGTCCGCGGCTGCACGGTAGTGTGCTTAGCCCGTGAAGCTACCTCGACTTGCGCCAGCTATTCTCCAGGCGTATTGCTGCCACGCCAAATTCAAAAAAGAAAATCATCACGTGATCAATGATCAATTGATCAATGCATTTTAACGCTCGTGTATGATGATGACCCTATCAAGGATGACGAAGACTCCGAGAATACGGAGCGCAAGTCGAAGGAGCAGCTCGAGGCGGAGAAGCGCGCCATTTTGCAGCAGCGAATCCAGCCCCTGGAAATTGACGGCTTCAACGAGTCGAAGCTGCAGGAGAAAGCCAAGGAGCTGCACAAGGAAATCTACAGGCTCGAGGCCGAGAAGTACGATCTGGAGAAGCGGTTCAAGGAACAGATGTATGATGTGAGTCCACGCTGAAAACCAGCAGGGTAAAAAAAGTGTATCTTTTTTGGGGGTCCTGCACCCCAGAAGACTGTGGTCTTTCTTGGATGTGTATGCAAAGGTGATTTTCTTCTTCTGCTTGTGAATTTCGATGCAGTGTGATGTATTTCACTCTTTTCTCCCGTCGTTGAAGATCAATCAAGTCTTTTCAGGTTTCAGCTGTGTGTTGAGTGTGTAGAAAAACACAAGGCTTGAATGCTGCAACCTGTCTTCTAACTTCAAGTCCAATGAACCATCAATCGTAGTGCAAAGTTTCTCATTCACAAAGGGTTTTTGGAATGCTTCCTTTCTTATGAATATTTTGTGGAACACACTAACCTGTGAAACGGACATTTTGCAGCAGTTTGGTTGAAAACACTGCTTGCCAAGAGAAGATGCGTAACAATGGTGAAATAACTGAGGCCGAAGTCAAGCCGAATCAGAGATTCACACTGACAATTTAAGGCCAACACAATCGTGGAGGGAGTTGTTGTGATGCCAGATTTGCACAGTGCAACAGGCTAAAAAACAACAGTTCGAGATTTCTGGTACTGTAGTTCTCACAAGAGCAGGTCATCCCAAAAATATGAAAGGATGCAAGAGCTGAGGTGGAAACTTGCATTCCGTCCACAAGATGCGTTGACCACAATGTAGATGCACACCTGTCGTAGATTGTTCTGTTCGTTTTGCAGAATTTTTCGTTCTCCATAAATTTTGGTAGAATGTGTTCACTCTCTAGATTTTGCTCGGTATTTGGTGTATCTATTGAGTACGAGTATGCAACAGAGCTTGATTTCGGTTCTGTCCATTCTTGGTTCTTTTGAGGTCAATGCTTCTCCTCTGCTGATGTTTGTGGCAATCAACCCAACCAAATAGAACAAACAGCAAGTCTTGCAGGTTGAGCACACACGGGAGTTTCTATTTCAACCATATTTGGTACAGAACAGGACGTTTCAATTGTGGTCACTTCACTAACACCGACATAACTTTAGTTTAGCTTTAGTTAGCAGTTAAGGAGTACATCTTAATACCTCTTTACTGGTGGCAAATGTACGCTCGTACGTGAACTTGAGAGTGGTGAGAGGGATGACATCTGGGGTTGAGGTGACGCAGCGACGAGTGTTCTGAGACGAGAGTAGCGGCGCACAGAGACCATGCCCACCAACACCCTGCGTGCAACACGGGATCTTTGCCTCGCTCACATATACCACCTCCAGAGCTCAAGATTGTGGACGGTATATGTAGTGGGACAGGACGTGCGGCACACAGGGTTCAACTAAAGTGTTCACTTGTTTACTCTATCTGCTTTACAGATGCAAGAACTGGCGGAAAGAGCAAGACAAATGAACAAAGTTGGGTATGTATTTATGAAAGTCAGAACACGACTGAGTTCATCAGCTGTAGTGAAATCAATACACAGGGCGACAAACTATCATACCGTATTCAATCTTGTGGGTGTGAGTCGGTGGCAGGCAGTTGAGTTGACCATTCTCATTTCAAACATCTGACAGTGCGCTGGTGTCCTCCTCAGGTTGCTCTTCGGAACTCGGGTCATGCTTGTGATCTTGACGTGTTGCAGGGTGGTGGTTCACTTCGCGTGGATAGTTGTCTGGTGTACTTGGATGTTTAAGATGAATATGGACTCAAGGAGCATGAGAGGCGACATGCGAGAGCACTTCTGTGTCTTCCAACTCCCCAGACAGCAGAACTGGAAGAACAGATATTGTGATTGTTTCCTTGCTGTCTGCAGGTTTGCAGTGTCTTTACTGAAGGTTTCTCGGCAGATGAGTATTGATTCCTCTGTGTTGGAACTCAAAACCCATTCGTGTCTTTTGGACACTGCTTCAATCGGCAAAAAACCGAAGTTCTGTGCTGCTTGTGTGATTGCACAGAGTGTGATCAAGGCACATACAGAACGTAGAGACAGAGGCAGGTTGAATACGGTATGTGAAAGGTTGCTGACGTAGAAACAAGTAGCAACTTTTGTACACGTAGAAATTGAATACGATGTAAGGCCTTGACACCATACTTTTTAGAAGAAGTCCACAAAGGCGATCGTTTGGTAGTGATCAGGTGGACAATTTGTAAGTGAAAACAACACAGAATGGTGCGCCAGAGCTTTGAAAACGGTGGCAAGCATCAGAGTAGAGGGACGGCTTTTGAGTAGTGAACAAACCATAAGTGTCGTTGCCCGCGAGCTCGCGATAACTACCAAATCAGGAGACAGCTGACTTTCGGAATTTCAGTGTTTGTGTTGACAGAGTGTTTTACGCAAATGCTGAGAATTTGCAGCGCCTGCAGTTTGGGGTGATCTCGAGGTCTGCGAGGCAACGTGTATATAGTCAGGGAAACTAGCCTGCAAGGGGTCGTCCAAAGAGGATTTCTATCTCGCCTTTCTCTGCACGAGTATCTTCTTGGATGGAGCTTTTTCGTACATTTGGCTGGAGCTGACTTTTGGTCTGCTGATGGAAGGAGTTTTGTTGGGGTAGGGAATCGTTCCGAGTCCGATCTTCATGACAGAGAGTTTTCCATGGCAAAATTGCCAAAGAGCATCAATTCATTTTTTTAATTTCAGCACTTTTCTTGTGTTGAACATGTTTGCTCTTGTGTGCAACTCAACAGAGTCGTTGTTGCAGCCTTCTCTCAAAAATTCTTGTGTCGTGTTTCATTGGGTTGTGTCTCATTTCAGCTTTTCTAGCTTCAGCGCTGCGATCTTTGTTGTCATATCTCGTCGGTTCCAATTTGATCCCACAAGAAGCTGCATGCTGAAATTTGTATCGTGTTTGGTGACGACTCTGTCATGCTGGACCCGAAACAACTTGGAAGTCGCTCGTCAAAAAGCGAACGAAGCCTTGGTTTGTGGGAAGGAAGTGGTTGGAGAGGAGGCGCTCGTAACGATTCCCCACCCTTGTAACTCATCTTCAGGCGCTGAGCACAAAAATTTCCAACTTTTCATGTCTATTCCCCTGTCTCTACCCAAGAACTTGCTGTTGTGCATGAGAACCGTTTTCTTGTTCTGGAACACACCTCATTCTGTGGCTTATGCAAAGTAACAACATTAATATATCATTCATTCATGTATATTCACCAAAACAATGTTTACCAAATGTAGCAAAGGCGGTCTAAAGAGGGTCACACTGAAGGACGATGAGTAAGTAAAAGTGTGCCGTGTTTGATTGCTCCCTGAGATGAGCAAATTTCATCGAATTTCATCGAAACATCTCATAGTGCGATGTGCTTCCCCTGTTTGTTTCACCCCTGCATTTGTCTCATTCTGTTTGACGAAACCCAAACGCGTCAACGTACGAGTAACATGCAGTCGTTGGTCGGGATGGTTCACCATTTGCTTTTTGTGTGTGTGTCTGTTTGTAACCTCAGCGCAACAACATGCGACAACATTGCTGTTGCAAACAAGCCATTTCATTTTATATTTTCAAATTGCATGTGTGAAAAGGGTCAAGATTCCTGGGTATTTTCCTTTTTCAACTGTGAGCCTTGTAGACCACCTTGCATTATTTCGCGCGGACCAAAAACACAAGCAAACTTGTTTTCCAACTATTTCTGAGTAAAACACAACGCAAACGTGATTGTGACTGCAAAGTCCCACCTGAGCGAGAGACTTCTTGTGCTTGGCACTTTCGTGCCCTCATCGAACGTGTTTATCAGCAAAGTACTGCTTTTCCTTCTGCAGGGTGGACAAGATCCAGGATCGCTTCGCTGGTGCCCCGGTAAGATCATTCGTCCTTTCTCAAAAATCATATTCGATTCAAGAACATCTGCGCCAATAACAGTTGCCAGAACAATTGTGCAATTCATAAAACAGCGAATCGGTGATGTGCATAACACATGTGAAACTGATCGGTTTCTCCCGCATGCTGTGCTGTGTGCAGATTTGGCATGCACCGTGATGGTGTGTTGATTATTTTTTTCAGCAAAAGGTTGCACTAACAAGCAAATATGAGAGAAAAGTGGACCGAAGATCGTTCAAGGAGAAGCTTGCCATTTTCTCAAAATAACAGTGTGCCTGCTGCATGTTTCTGAAAGGTAAAAAGCGTTCAGAGATTTTGTGTCGGGGGCCGATGCAGACCAGGTCCCCTGTTGTTCCAATGCAGCGGTCAGCTGCACGGGTTGGGCTTTAGAAAGATGGCAAAAGTGTTGTGACTTTGCGTGGGACGTTCTGCGTCGGCCCCTGCCTGTAGTGTGGGGAACACACCCATGAAAATAATTCTCACAACGAAAACGCTCCATTTGCTTGCTGTCGTTGGACTGCCCAAGTCCTTAGTGTTTTACAGACCTCCCAGCGTTGCGCGTTGGTGTTTCGCACGAGTGTTCCTTTGTATCTTGCAGGAGCCGCTTGCAGAACACTTTCTTTTCAGTTTTTTTTGCCATGTCATCTTCCTTCTTGTTTGCAGTGTGCCACAAACTAACAACGCAAATGACTATTTTGTCTGCAGCTGTCTAACGTGGTTCTTTTTCTTATGTGCGACGAAACAGGCGAAAATCGAAATGTACAGCAAATACGAGCGTCAGAAGGACAAGCGGCCGTACGCTGAGAAATTGGACGTCTTCAAGGGTCCAATGTGGCAGGGCCAGGCTGCCAAGGTGGACCCCAAGAGGAAGGTGGCTTGGGACGACCTGACGCAGACCATGTTCTACGACGAGTCAGGTGCGCCCGTTGCGCCACCTGCCGCGGATCCTGAACCAGAGCCTGCAGCTGCAGCGGAGGGGGAGGAGTAAAACACGCAGGTCGGTCCGTGTGACCCTCGCCCGCCCGCGCGCCCGTGAGCCCAACCGCCCACCGCCCGCCCCGCGTTGGCCACTCCAGCCCTCTCCTCTGTGTCGCCGCAAACCTGGTGTAGATTTCCCGTGCAGTGGTAACGTTGCCCGCCGCCGATGTCTCTCGCATGTATGGAATCTGAGGGCGACTCCAGAGTTTCCATCCACTTTCATTCTCCAGTTGTTGGTTTTCGTAGTTCAGTTTTCCCTTCTGTGTTTCCACGTTCCTGTGTGCTGGATTGTTCTTTTTTTACCCAAATCATGTTCATTTGCCGACAACGATTTCAAAGTGGACCGATTCTCTTCAGGGGCGCAAAGTCCAAAAATTCGAATCTTTTTCGCTGACCCAACTCGAATCAAAGAAACAAATGTTGTTCATTCAAATGAACATGATGTTTGTTCCACGTGTGATGTTTCTTTTGTTCACGAGTCTCTTTCAGGAATGAAGCAATTAAAAACACAAAGTCTCTTTTCTCCAGAACGTCTTCCCAGCGCTTCTCTCACGGAACACTTTGTAGAAATCCCGTTTGCCTTGTGCTGCGCGCGACCACGGCTGTCAAACAATTAGTTTTCGGAGAGCACAATCCGAAAAGCGTAATTTGTCAAAAGAGAAACATTCACAGTGCATGTCGTGTTTAAAAAGAACGCAATTGGCTGGCTGTGGATGACACGACGCTGATTTTGTCCCACGTGATCTGTCAGTTTCGGTCCCCAAAGGCGTCGTGCCATCCACCTTCCACAAAACAATGAATGGGCACGACAAACGTTCGAACCGACTTTATGGTCAGGTCTGAATTGAAGACAAAACTAAAATGCATTGCATCAGAGTAAACACACTCACCAGACAACAAAACAAAAGTTGAAAGCACTTTTGGGTGAAGTCGCTGAAAATGAAAACTATTTGTCAATTTGAGACTACGTGCGAAGCTGGAAAATAGAACAGTTGCAAGCGATCACCTTCAACAGAAGTTCTTCTGAATGATTCCTGTGTTAACTTGAACAAATTGACACTTCTGAACCAATCCTACTTTATTGATATGAAAACAAAACATTTTTCGAATTTTAGCCGGTGGAGCCGAGGAAGCCTAAGGTAAGGGGTAGTCCAATACTGTAGACATTTTCACAAGTGGCCTAAAACGCACAATTGATCTCTGTGATGTGGATTCAAACGCATGATTTGTTCATCTGAGTCCCATTTTATTTCAAACTTCTGTTGACTTTTTGATTTTTAGAAACTGATAGAAAAATTAACACGTGGATACTCTGTGGTAGAGAGAGATTCTTTGGACAAAGTGTATGACGTAGAGTAATTTATTCTATCCGTTCCTTGCATTGGCATTTTGTGCTGTGTTTTTCGCAGCAGTGGCCTGTTCTATACGAGTGAAAATTGGAAATACTAAATTTTGAATTCTCCGCAGTAGATTTCGAGGCTCGTGCGCATGTGAACATTGCGCGGATGCTGCAGTCGATTTGCTTTTCAGTCGCGCGCGACAAATAAAAATGCAATACAAAGGGCAATCAACTTTGCAACTCGATTGAAAAAAATATTTCCTCGCACACACGGATTTCATGTGCAATTTTGTGCGCTTGTGAAAATGATTACAGATTGGAAGACCCCTGTCGTTTGTTCAAGACCCAAAGAGGCGTTGAAGGCGAGAGAGTGCACGGCGTCTTTGCGAGCGTTGCGTGTCTCAAGCTGCGCATGCGTCCTGAAGCTCAGACTTTTTCTTGGCTGATTGACAGGTGCCACCGCCCAAATGAACCGTTGGGAATCCGAAGGTCAGTGAGAAGATCCCGCTGACGAACTTACGACACAGAGAGAAGATGAATAAGGAAAACAAGAAACATCCCTGAGTCACCTCCGGAGCAAGGAACATCAACAACAACTCGAGAAGAACACGTGTGAAAAACAGAAATTCCGACCACGAAAAAAACAGCGATCGGTTAGCGCTAATGGGTCGATGGTTTCCAAATGAACTCAACTAACGTCTTTTTCAGCTTGCGCAAGCTTCTCACTCATCATTGTAGCTTTGTTTTTGTATATTATCTGTGTACCTCTATTCTTTGTTACAATTATTGATAATAATTATTATCATTAAAAATGTCATTTTTTTCATTTTTGTTAACTTTTTATACATATTGGTGATGATTTCAATGGGGCTAAATGAGAACCTCCTGTACACAATGGTGTGACTGATGCTTCGGATTTGAAGTGAACTTTCGAAATTGGTATGAGTGGCCAGAGCGAGTACATGTTTATTTCTTGCAGTAATTCAAAGAATCTCATCGATTCAACACGACGACGCGAGACTCATTCGTTTGGATCCGTCAATGTTGTACAATAGAAACCTGATTTCCCGACTCGTTGTGTAAGGACAATAAAACATTGAAATCTGTAAGGATCCCTTAGTTTTGTAGTTCTCACACAGACGTCCCCAATAAATCTCATTTTGCTTGACTTGGAATTTGAGTGATTTCTTGTTCGGCGCAACTTCGCGACGCGAAAGCTGACAAAAACACCAAGAAAGTGAAGTTCTTTGCAAAATTTATTGAATATGCAGACTCGACAGCGTAGACATCCTTCTACTCTGCAAAAATATTTTTTTCAAGCCGAAACTGACAAAGTAAAAGCGTCACCAAATGCTTCTCTACGTATCACAAGAGCTATTTTCCAACAGACAAATAGCGTTGCGTTCAAGAGGAGTCACAGTTCGGACTCACAGAGCTGCAGTCCATGCAGCGGATAATGCGCACCATCTTCCTCCTGTTCTGCTCCAAGATTCGGAAAGGTATCTCTTCAACGTTACCACCAGTTTGAAAAATTGTGCGATTGTCAACTTCCCTCCAAAACCAAACAGGATGAGAAACGAAACCCCAGCAAAACTCTGACAAAAATACTTGTCAGCGTTGTCACGTGCCTCGGGGATTCTGTGGCAACTCACTTTGGAGTGCAAATTTTCTTTCGTTTCGAGGGGGCGAAGGTCATCTCAAAGAAAATATTCACAATATTTTGAATCAAATTTCAACGGTCTGCAGAAGATGTGTCTCTGGAGGAATTTGAGACGACTCTTTTTTTTCTGTGAAAATGAAAATTCAGCCCTCCAACAACTGCGGACGAGGGAAAAGGAGTGTGTTCTGTGTTTGGGTGAATGTTTTTCACTTTTCTAATGCACGAACAGAATTCGTCACCACCGATTTCGCGAGATTCCTCACCACGAAAGACAAGTGCTTGGGAGATAATGGGATGGTGGGGGGGGGGGAGGGGTCTGCGGAACAATGTTCCCTTCTCCGAACCGTGTTCCTCTTGTCATACACAAGCTGTACATACAACGAGTTTGCAATTTGGCATTTAGGAATTCAACACCTGCACACTGATGATCAGAACAGACCACCGACGCCCAGCCATGTCCACTTTGCCTGGCGAGACAACAGTCCTCACAAGAATACAACGAAATGCGTGATCTCAAAGCAGATCCACATTCGCGCGTTTTCAGTTCCAATGCCTCGGGCCAAGTCGCGTCGGGAAAAGCAGACTGACCAACAAAAAATGGCGGAGTTGGTTGTTCTGAGGATGCAGTTCTGAGACGCCGAAGCGCGGGAGAACTTCGCCGAAGCGCATAGCGCACCACAACAGATGAAAACGTTTTCAGGATGATCGAGATGATTTGCATCGAGACTGGAATGCACGAAATTTTGAGTCTTGAAGTGGACTGTGAAGTTCTTGCACACTTTGAAGTGTCAGAAAAATTGTCTGCAGCAAGACAGATCCCGCTTCTTCACAAACAGATTTGGAAAGTGAAAAAGTGTAATGTCCGCACACGCTTCAACAACAGCGAAAACGCGTTGTAGAATCGAGGTGCTCACGTCGCCATTGCAAAGAGTATTGAACAGGTCAACAACGCAACGTTTTCTCCGCAAAGGCTCAGTACAACTTCAGCTTGGAATGAATGTACGGTGCAGTTCACAACAAACCGCGCCTGCGACTAGACAATCGCCTCAACGCAAGTCAAGGGACGCGCAACAAGAGTCAGTTTTCAGACTTCAGCTCCGAGGAGTGAAGAGTCTTGACAAGAATTCTGTGCTGTACGACCAGGATGACGACCCACAGCTTGAGACGAATCGTGACACACGAGAAATATCACAGAATTGTACACAGTTGATTCGTGGAGGGAGAAACAATTCCAGCTCAGTTCACAAGTGGAAATACAAAACTGACAGGTCAAGCAAAGAGTACATGTCTCAGAAAGTGAACTGAAAACGGGGTCTGCGCATGGACAACGTGGGTCACAATTTTGGTCGAGTTTTGGAAAACACGCAAAGTTCTGCTTCTTCAGGCAGATGACATGGATCCGTGGCAGCTAAATGCAGCATTTGTTATGACGTCACCTTGCGCCACGTAGAAAAAACACCCAACAATGTACATCAACGAGCACCACAGTATTTACAAAATACACAAGAAATAACTTACAAAATATCTGAATATAAAAATTCAAGTATATTTCTTGCAAAAATCAATACTTTTTGTCTCTAACAACTGGATTTAAACCTACATAAATATTAGCATACGGCAGACCTTTTTTGTAGCTGGATAATTTTTTGTGGCTTCCAGCAAATTTCTTTTGTGCGAATTTTCCTATCTGCTGAAACTACCAAATTTATGAACAGTCAGATGATGCAGCTTCTCCCAGCTGTACAAGTTTGACGAGCCGAGCTTCACAAAAGAGGCGTCATGGAAGCCAATGTAATTTTTACCTGTCAAATCTGGTCAGTGTGTGAGAAGGTAACACACCATTATTGTCACAACCAATTCAACTACAAGTTCAACTTTACCTCTCGCATGTCTGCGCGTTTGCATTGATATGTCGGCTCCAACGAGACAAGTTGTCCAGATTTGTCAAACTCTACGTATTCGGGGGGGGGGGGGGGGGGGGGGGGGGGGGGGGGGGGGGGGGGGGGG
>JAAUXT010152521.1_pt1 | contig 36468 bp, 33 predicted proteins | sample 7278171 | NCBI WGS metagenome assembly JAAUXT01 (sample SAMN14350112, study PRJNA611818) | marine sediment metagenome | isolation source: surface marine sediment (1.8m) | place: French Polynesia: Moorea | collected 2018-08 | reverse complement strand
TATAAAAATTTTCAAAAATCAAAAATCAAATGCCACCTCTCAAACCCCCATACAATATACTACATTTTGTCAATATACTTCTTTCACCAAATATTTGTGCCTTCTGAGATATGGAGACATTTCTATATCCACACCCCATTTTTTCTACACTTCCAAATTTGACCTTTTTGACCTCAGAAACCTAAAAATTCAAATTTGACAAGTTCCTTCCTCGCACATTATCCCCAACCCAAAATGAACCAAAAGAGCCCAAAAGGTCCTGAATCAATTCTCATCTTGACCATGAAACTGCTGTTGACATACTTTTGGAAGACACTGCCTATAGGTGCTTCGATTTGGCTCGCACCGATTTGGCTCAAATCGTGCAACCCACCTCAAATCACCTAAAAAGGGCGTCCCCACACCAATACCAATCCAGATTTGTGTCTCACTGACGGCAAGATTTAGAAGAGTACAAGTGAATATTCAAATACCAACATAAATAGCCTTGTTTGGGGGCACCAATATCACACATTTTCAAAACCCAGGCTGAACAGTATGGTGTTTTGTGATTGTGCTCAAGTGATGACAGAGCCAGTAACTCACCTGTTTTCCTTTCTTTATGTGGTGTTTTTCAAGGTTGGTCTCAACTGCCGAGACAATCGTTATCTTTGTGTGATTTTGTGGTCGTTTCACTGTCGTTGGTAGGTGCTGTGGATATTAAATTGTCATTTGCTTCAACAGTCTCTGTGTCGGGCTTTATCTGTGGTGTTGTGGTTGTTGTTGTTGTCGTCTTCGTCTTTGTTCTAGATCTATCTGTCGTTGTCGTTGTTGCTGTTCTTGGGGCTGTTGTTGTCTTGCTGCCAGGTTGTGAAGTTGGTGTTGTGATCTTATTTTCTGGTTCATCAGGCCTGGCGCACACAGCGCGTGTTTCAACGCTGGTTTGACCCTGAATAACGTGCTGAAGGACTGTTGTCAAAACAGACAGGAAACAATCAGGGTCTCAAAACCCGAACAAAGCAAAAGACATGAAAACTTAGCAACAAAATCACTCATTGGTTTCCATTCCTCCAAATGATACTGTATATTTACCACTTGAAACTCAACATGGTTTACATTGTAACTGATTGTGCTGAAGTTGCACTGGATGACTGCTCAGGCGGAAGAGAGAGTGTAGTGGAGACACCTCCGGGTTCTGCACAAACACCTGAGCAAACAAGGTGAGTTGTTGGGGGAAAGACATACAGAAGGAACAGAGGCATGTGTCATCACTTCTGAGGTCTGGAACAGGTTTGCCTCAAGAACGAAGTTTATATCTCACCTGGATCGCCACACATGAGCTTGTTCCAATGTCCATCAGCACAAACCATGCGACTTCGACTTGTTCCAAGTCGGACACTTTTGTGCGTCTCTTCGAGTTTCAACCAGCACGTAGACAAGCAAGAGGAATTGTAGAACTTTCCATCTCTCACAAAATCAGAACAGGTGCCTTTGCCTAAACAGGCAGAGTCTGATTGAAGTGGTGGATACAATCTCAGCAGTGCAGCTGCAAATGCAGCTACTACGCTCAGTGTCACAGAAAACGTGTTCGTCTACAAGAACATCATTCTCAGAACAAATGGACAGTGCTTGTATGCGAGGAAGAGAGAACTGTGAGCCCAGCTGTGGGTGCTTTGAAATTATGGGCTCTGTGTACGACCAGACTTGGTGCTGTACATACTTGGGTGATTTGTTTTGGTCACCATGTTCAGGTCACTAAAATTTAATTGAGCTCCCTTCAACAGGGCAGCCTCCTCAAATCACCTAAAAACCAACCCTGACAACCTTGGCCCTGTTATTGGGTTCTTGTTGTTCTTGTCTTGTTGACAAGGCTGGCAGAGGAGGTTCTATTTGGATATTTTCACTGTGAAGGAGCAATGGCAGGATAAGGCAGAACACTAGGTGATCCATTTGGCCTCAGGGGAGCCCCCACTTCTTCATCATCTTCAAAGCACACTCAATCTTGATGAAGACTTGCTTTGATGCCCAAAACAACATTTTCATGAAGACTTCCTTTGATGCTACAACAAGATATCCTCCCGTACTGTGAAAGTAAAAGTGGAAAATATTCATGTGAAATTGTCAACTCAACAACTGAGCAGTGCCGACACGATGTATCACCCAGATTGAGTTGTCAGTGTAGCTCCCCAGCCAGCGCAGGTCAACCAGCTCATAAGCCACCTGAAAACACAGCCCCATCTTGGCATCTGTTTCAGCCCAGGACATCTGGTGGACATGCAAAAAGTTTCGTCTCTGTTCTTGCAAAACAAGACAAATTACGCAAATTATCAATCTTTGGAATTATTCAAACTGCTTCACTAATGCCTTGTGTATGTGATTCTCTGTGCATCCAAATGAGCTCAACAAGTGTGCCAGTGTGACAAATGCCATTTCTGTTCAAAAAAAGAGGAAGATCAAGGTCATCATTTTCCTGTACTTTACCCAAACAGACACTACGTGCAAACCACAATTTATGGCAAGACAGATTGTCACACACTGAAATGTCAAGATTTTTACACTCCCAGGCTTGTTGGCAAGATGTGTGCAATCGGCGACCCTGGCACAACAGCATGTAGCAAGTTTTGCGAGAATCTCCTTTTTGTGTAGCTCGTGCCTGATGGATTAAATATTGCGAACTGTTGCAAGAATAAGCGGTCGTGAGCTTATCCTGCCACATGGAGACATGGATATCTTCAGCACTTTTTTTTCAATCAGCTGGTTTCGACATTTGATGGTCCCTTGAGATGTTTGTTTGTGGAAGCAAAACAGTCACGGGACAAGGGTCTTCAGTTGAGAACAGCTTCACATCCATCCGGGTCATCTCGGTCACCAAATGCGCACTGCATTTGACAACACATTTGTCAGTAAATTTGTGAAGCAGTGAGTAGTTTGTGTCTGGATCAGTCGCATGATCTAGATCGTGTCAGGCCTTGGGTTGGAAAGTTGGAGCCCGATCCTCAAATGGTGGCAACAGTCACCGTTGGAGCAAACACCGAGGAAGTGCCATTCCTCTTCTGGCCTGTCATGGCTTTTTACACCTCATTGGCAAGCTCTCGTCGGTGTTGCTGAGGCCACAGTTAGTTCAGCATTTTACTCCACTTTGGTGCCGTGCCTTCTGTGTCACGGGCACCGCACAGGCTTCCGCGCAGCATAAACTCCCTATTCCTGGAGCGCCGTTCGCTTTGCAGGTTCTGCTGGAGTTCTCGAGCTTCGTCTACACCTGTGAGGAACTCTTCTCCGTCGCGCTGGGCGCGTTCGACTTCCACGCCATGCAGGTGAGACATGGGGGCACAGTTCGATTTGTCCAGCATTCAGAAACGTCCGTATCCAACGGGGGGCATGCGTGTTGTTGGTGTGCACGGGGTTGACTACGTGTGTTCAATTGGGACACACACACACACACACACACACACACACACACACACACACACACACACACACACACACTGTACAGCCGCTATCACGTCACACACGCACACGCAGACTGCCCAGCCGTTCCTCGATCCGGTCTTTTTCCTTGTCCACAAATAAAACACGAGCATAGAAACACACACCCACACCCACACCCACGCACCTCCCGACACATACACGCACGCACGCACACTTGTTTGCAGGCTGCCCAGCCGTTCCTCGGCCCGGTCTTCTTCATCACCTACATCTGCGTCGTGTCGATCGCGCTGCTCGGGATGTTCCTCACCATCATAGACAACTCGTTCGCTGCCGTAAGTACTGCCGCATACTCACTCAGATACTCATGAGTACTCGCACAGATACTAACCCTTACTCATGTACTCACTGCATACTCAGTCACACTCACTCAGATACTCACTCATACTCACACATGGTGTTTCACCATCATAGACAACTCGTTTGCTGCTGTGCTGCATACTTGCTCACGCCCAAAAACTCAGTCCGAGTACTCACACTCATACTTCATTCTCACTCAGGCACTCATTCGTACTTGTCCAAAAGTTCAATCACAGCTCTCTCTCTCTCTCTCTCTCTCTCTCTCTCTCTCTGTCTCTCTCTCTCTCCCTCTCTCACACTTCAGTTCTGTACAAACAAATGGTTCGCAACAGCAAATGAAACCGCACGCTCGGGCAAAAACGCTCACCCGTACGTATCGATACTGTAGTCATTGATTGATACCCGTCACACGCCCATGAGGACAAACCCTGCACAGACAGACCCTGAACAAACACAAACACACACGCACGGGAAACACATTTCCTGATAAGGTTGTGCCTCGTCAGTGTTCATCCTTTCTGAAGGACCTGCACACCAGTGCACCCGGGTCAGTGTTGATCCACAATAAATGCCCAACACCCAACTGCACAGCTCATCGAACACGCCCACCTCTCGCTGAGGCTCGCGAGCTTCTCGTCGCAGGTGAAATCGAACGCGGAGGAGCAGTCGAACGACTACGAGGTGGTGGACTTCATCATGAAGAAGCTCAAGGGCGTATTCGGCTGGAGCTGAGCGACGCGAGCGACTCGGAGCGACGACGACAGACCGACCGGAAGTGACCCAGACCTGACCTGTATCCTGGAGCTGACCTCGACATGACCTGAACTTTTCTGATCTGAATTTCACCTTGGATTTGATATGACCCAATTCCATTTGAAGTGACTTTGATCTCATTTAGATCCGTTGGGTCTGATTTTTGACATCAGGACCAAATAATATTTGGTCTGTCTGTGACTTTAATCAGACACAACCCTGACCCCAATTTGATTCAGATTCAGGCCCAATCAAAAAATACCCAAATCCCACCTAAAATTGGTGAAAAGCACTCAGATCTGTCTTGCTCCAGATCAGGATATCGCAACTTTTAAAGGCACGCAAAGTCTATCTGAAATTACAATCAAAATAAACCTTTTGTCCGTTTTATGCACCGCTTCGATTGTGGAGAACACTCAAAAATGTTGTGAAATGAAGAGCGGGCTGTCAGATGTGAAAGATGTGTTTCTCCATTCTGCTTCTCTTGTTTGCGATCAAGCAACAACAAAGACAAACCAAAAGACCGTTCCTCATGTTCCTTATCGCTGTCCTCTAGAAAAAGGCCACCACAAGAGGTACATGTGTTCTGCGTCCGTGAATGAATCAATTGGCTCTGCGCCTCCAAATCGCTGTGACACAAAAACTGTCATGCCACGCTCACGCAAAACGTGACATTTGGCATCTGCGCTCAAGAATCAAAGAAGTCGTCCTTGTCGCGTGATGTTTTGGCTTCCTCTTTGAAAAGCTCTCTTCTGGGTGAATCTTCGAATGCAAACAGTTCTGCAACTGATGACTCTTCCTCTATGCCCCAGAATCCACACTTTGTGTTGCGTCACAGTCCCGCGACAGATGTTATCTCCACAGCAACCCGAGCCCCACAGTCTGTCTCCATGGAGACCGGTGTGATGGCCACGTGACACCCCTCCCGGTGTAATAATCCTGTCCCCACGTCCCGCTGCCTCCGAGACGTGAGGCCGGGTTCACACCGCGTGCGTCACGCGTCGCGCCCCAGTGCAATATCCTCCCGCCTTTTCCCACCACTCCCCACCAAGAAAACCTTCCACCTCTGGAACGAAGTTCACGGTACATGCGTCACAACCTCGCAAAAGCCCCAACACGTCCACTATGGTGTGCAAATCACAAAAGGCTGAATTCCACGGACATAAGCATACGTCCCAAAACAGTCTCCCCCGCGAACCCAAATACAAAATTAGAAGTTCTTGTCCGTTGTCTCAGCAAAAGGCTTTGTTTGTTCTTTCAGTGCCTGTGCGCAGATAATTGTCATTTTTGTGTGATTGACCAAATTCTTGCTACGACACTCCAAAAATTGTGTTTTTCGATCTCCTTGTTCAAGCAACGTGTGAGGATTTCGTCTTTTGATTTGGATTGGGACGCAGCGCACGACGCTTTCAGTGTGGACCCCACCGAAACACTTTCTAATCTCCTTTCCGCCCCAAAAAGTCGCACAGAACGAGACGAGAATGGCAACACGCACGGCTTGCTCGATAAGCTCACTCCAACAGTTCGCCACACGCAGCAAGAACCGGAGAACAAGTTTGTCTGCGTGTTGGTGTTGTCAGTGTGAAGTGACAGGAGAGTGTCTCCAGTTTTGCTCCATTTCATTTCGTTTCCTCTCGAACTTTGGCTTCTGAAAATAAAGTTCGCGTTTGGCAATGCAGACTGCTGTTGACTGTTTCACCACTGAATCTGCAGGGTCAACACCACAAAGATATTTATCAGTTGCCCCACCTCTTTCGAGCACACTTGCAAGTAAATCCCTCTCGAATCGGAACTTGAAGTGAAGTTCTACTGGTGACAGTGGGAGAATAAGATCTGTTCGATTAGATAGAGGGAGATTGGCAGTTTTCACATTGGTGACACGCGGTCGTTGTTTTTGATGTCGCCGTCAAAATTCAACATTGAACCCAATTGAGACATTTTTGACGTCAGCCCAAAAAACATTCGCGCGTCACCCAGTGTGAAACCCCTATTCGAAGCAGCCCAACCTTCAACTTTGCCAGTGAAGCTTTGTATTTGCGAATGATTCTTTGGTTCAGGGTCCTTTTGTGTCCTGTGAAGTCAAAACTCAAAGAAGGAAAAATTGTGGAGAGAGACGACATCAAGAGGCTTGTTTTGTCCACAGAAACCTCTTGATTTCCACCACATCGCATCTGCGTCTTTTCCGTCGGAATTTCGCATGCATACAAAATTGCTTGGAGAAACGAGTCCAAATCCACCAGAACCAGAAGAACCTTCAAAAGAGCCCAGGCCCCATCGGATGAAACCATTGTTTTTCCTCAGACTAAAACCCACAGAACAAAAGCAAAATTTTCCGCGGATATTTTTGGCCCCAAAAACAAGCACCCTCCAGCGCCAAACATTTCGCGCGAGTGAGAACCATTGTGAATCAGAGCACACCGAGGGGCCATTTGTCCCATGGTTTGTGCGCACAGGTGAAGGGAACCAATCCTTGCATCGAAAATTAGAGCAGACACCAGAACTTGTTGGGACTTTCCTTGCATTGAACCTCACACGTTGGAGAGCAGTGCACCGTGAGTAACAGGACCCTGCGTTCAGTGGACGTTCTCCAGAACTTTGCGCGAGAACCAGGTTCGTCAGGTAAGTATCTTCCAAACGGGCAAAATTCGGGCTCGGCAATATCGTTTTCTCGCACAAAAAGGAGAAAAATGTATTCAAATCCACCGCATTGGGTTGAGGCCTCTCTGGATACAGGTGCAAGAGGTGAAGGGCCATCACGAGGGGTTGAACTAGAGTTTGTTTGAGCAGGGTTCAGCAAGTTTTCAATTTGCACTGGAGGATGTGAACACTCGCGGGCGACACTTTGTGGTTGGGGTTCAGAGGCAGACAACTTGGATCCTGTGATACGTTTGATACATTTATCTCTTAAGCCGTGTCACCAAGCAGGGGCTCCTGCTTGTGTTTGACCCAGCGCTTGTTTGAATCAGGCTTGGTACCGTGGACACATTCTGATTACTTTACGAGTGCGTGTTCCGGCTGGCCGAGTTGGCCCAAATGACTGAATTCGCCTGAGTACTTTGCCCTATCTTCAAGCCAGGGGCGAAGTGGTACTATTGGTACCAGCAGCCGGCCGTATGCGTCAATCAAACGCTGCCAGTCATCCTTGTGATGCGTGCGTGTGCGTGTGTGCGTGTGTGCGTGTGTGCGTGTGTGTTTGTGTGTGTGTGTGTGACACGAGCAATTCCTGAGAGAAACGTGAGTATTAAGTGTGCACTTGTACACGCAGCACAAAGCTGAAGTAGTCTGTAGTTTCTTGCGATCAAATTCAAGCGTCACGAACGATGACCACGCACCACTGCGTTTTACTGACATGACAACAAAGTCTTCCTCTTCTGATCTATTTGTGAACAAGCGGACTTTTTTGTGTGTATTTTCCTTCCGAAATTCAACCCGTGAAATTTACGCTCTTTGTGGGTTTTTTCCAAGGAATAACCAGGTGAAGTTCCTGAAGTGTTCGAATGATTTTCTGTGGATTTCACACCAACTCCATGCATGGCGAGGTCGCCCCACACTCACTCACAATCTGTTTTGCGCGCCTGGTATACTAAGAACCAGGGTACAGGGTGCCCTGGTTATCCGACCCTTTGGGTGGGTTCGGGTTTGTCCGCAGCGGACACTCTGGATCAGACCGTGGTCTGCTCCTTGGAGAGGAAAAGTTGGACAATTTGGACGGAGATTTGGTGCTGAAAACAACCGTGAGTCACCTTGTGAAGCTGGTGCATTCAAGAGCGTTACAGCCTTAGTCTCCGGTGTGGATCCAGAATCCAGTCAAGGGCGGAGGTTGAAGCAGGCAAAACCGTCTTCTGGTTGAAGAACCCCTACCTGACAGTGACAAAAAATGTCTGAGGTGTCTGGCACAAAAGAAATTTTGCTTTTCTGTGCGCTAAGGGACGGTCCTTGGGGTCCCTTCCCTTGAACCCACCCGAGCAGAGCAGCCCGGAACACGTTTTTGGCTTTTCTTCTTTCAGTGTCACAATGTTGTTCAAGGGCGAGTACAGCATCGATGCAGACCACGTGTTGGGCCGAGGCTCCTTCGGGACTGTCCACGTGGCCACGAGCAAAGAGGGAGACACCGTCGCCGCCAAGAGAATCGACACCAGGCGGCAGGACAAACTCGCCGAGCTGGCCCAGGGCCTCGAGAAACTGGTCAAGCTGGAGCACGAAAACATTGCACGAGTGTATGACTTCTGCCATGAGGCTAAGGTGCTCTGGGTCTTCATCGAGTACTGTGACCAGGGTGATTTGATGGAGTACGTGAGAAACAGGGGTCCAGCTTGCCCTTTGGGAGACACGGAGAAACTAAAGCTGATGTTGGACATCAGTAAGGGTCTGCAGTACCTGCACAGCAAGAATGTCATCCACAGGGACATCAAACCTTCCAACATCCTCCTCAAGGGTCCTGCTCCTCTTACTGCCAAGTTCACTGACTTTGACTGCTCCAAGTTTCTGGATGACTTCTTCACCACTTCACTGATGACCACGAGTGTTGGCACCAGGGCTTTCAAGGCACCTGAGTTTTTCTCCAGAACTGTCGGTGGCAAGGTCAACTACCACAGAAATGTTGATGTTTTTGCCCTGGGCCTCACATTCTTGGCAATGATCCAAAACAATGAGTGTTTGATACCCAAGATTGAGACCCCCAAGGATCCTTCAGAGTTACAGATCGAGATCGGGGTCCTGTTGTGGGAAAGACAGAAGTACAAGGTGGAGCCACTGCAGGTGGTGCAGATCCAGGGCCGTCCTCCTGCAGGTCAGAACCCGCTGTGGGTATCGATGAGAAGCCTCATCGGGAAGATGACCCACGTGGACCCGACGCAGAGAATCTCGGCTGACCACGTGGTGCACGAGATGCTGAAGATCACGTGTCCAGACGTCGTCGCAGGCGCAAGAGCGGACAGAGACGCAGACGCAGACCACTTCCGCGCGTGCTCCGGAGTCTGCGCTCAGTGTCTGCGATGAAGCGGCACCGACCTCTGGACTTGACGTCATGGGTGCTGCAATAAATGGCAGCAAAACGTACGAGTAGTGCAATTAAGGCGTTTGGGTGTGGGTCTTCCGGCTCTTGGGTACACACGTGCTTCGCGACATTTCAGCCCAGCTAAAATTCCCTATTCCCTCACTGCGCAGGTGACCCTGACCCTGACCTTATCCGTGGACACCGGACTGAAGAACGTCCAGACTTTCCTGCTGCACCCGACTGACCGCAGCAGCCTCGTCACGGTTCGCTGGTTCCGGGAGAAGCCCAAGGACGTCTGCGTCTACAGGCTGCTGGAGTCAGGGGCCGTGGAGGAGGTGAAGGTCATCAAGTACACGTGCAACCATAACAATGCCATTCTGTACCACGTGATGCAGTACGCTTCACAACTTCGCCCACGCAATGAGAACTCGCCATCAGCGAAAACTGATCCAGAAAACACTGACGTAGACTCAACGTGCAAGATCCAGGAACAGGAACTAGAAACCGGAAGTGGCCAGGAAATACATCCAGGAACTTCCTCCGCGTCACGCGCCCTGCAACGTGCCAGGAGTCAAGCACCGGAAGTCCAGAACGGCAATCACGTGACCCAGACCGGAAGTGGCCTGTTCCAAACCGGAAATAGTCTGCCCCAGAGCGGAAATGCCACGTCAGTGGATCCGGACCTGATGGGGGTCCTCTGCAAGGACTGTGTGGACATCAAGCTACTGGACATGTCCACTGGGGAGGTGACAGTTGCCTTCAGGGGGAATGAGCAGTGCATGGTGAGATGCCTGCGTCACGGGGCGCCGGGGAGAGCGTGGGTGGCGTGCGCGCAGGATCCGTACCCACTGCTGGAGCTGGACGTGAGTAGCGTCCCCTACACTCGCACGGGACGCGTCCTGCACCCCGGCCTCCCATGGTCCAGCGGGACGTGCTACCTGCCTCCCCCACTCGACGCGGTGGTCATCACAGACCATCTGCGCCAGGAGATGGTCGCTCTCGCCTGCAGTACTGGCCAGAAGCTCTGGAAGGTGCGTTTTCTGTTGCGTTGTTTGTTGCACAGCAGGCGCCTCAACCAGACCTAAACTGCAACATGAGCTTGTGCTTTTTCCTGAAGGCTCATTCTGCCCACCTGGGATGCGATTTCTTGTAACATCGGAGCAACGTTGCACACGCAGAGCAAAGGTGTGTGTGTGTGGGGGGGGGAATGGGCACAAACGAGCCCGGCCAGCCGGCGGCGAAGTCGCGATCTTTACCTGGGCTGAAGATTGGGCGCAGTCAGCCATTTTGGCCAACTCAGCTGGCCGCCGGCGGAAATGGAACACGCCCAATTGTTCGAGGCCCAGGGCACCCGGGGATTGATTGGCCTTTTCTATCGAGGAATCTTGAGGCCCTGGATCTGGACTTCAGGTTTCATTCACACCCACACGACATACACTACACAGCAGGTATTTTTTCTTCAGGTCCAGGGGGAGGTGGACGGACAGCACGTGCAGGTTCAGAGGATCGCCTTCTCCGCTGATCACGACGCGCTCTTCGCTGCGGACCGGATCAACCGCAGGATCCTGCTGTTTGACCCCAGGACCGGAACACTCCTCGGTGAGTCCGACCTCTGACACAGACCGGGTGCGCCATTGGGCGCGATGCGTGGTCAGAACCCTTCTGCGATCATGGTGGTGAAAAAACATGTTTGCGTCAGTGTGAACACAGCTTCGCACACCCCATTACCATACACCACCTGGCATCCATGGGTAAAACCCAATTCGGTGCGCTATCACCTTGATATGTGTGTGTGTGCGTGTGTGTGCACACGGACTGGCGTGTGCCGTGTGAACCTGGGGTGAGGGCTGATGCTACGTCACACAGGTGAGTACGCGCACTTTGTCGTGTGAGTGAGTCTGCAAATGAGGTGAGTCTGCATGCACCCTTCATTACGTGGGTGCGCACTGAGAGTGACGTCACGCGTGACGTCATCAGGCAGATTAAGCACCACGTTTGAAAGTGGCTGAATGTCGCGCCAACATCACGTCGCCGATGCGATGCATGAACGTCGAAATAGCAATTTTGATGCGACGTTGACGTGATGGGGCTCCAACAGGTGATTTCAAACGTCGTGCTTAATTTTTTTTTTATGCTGCAAATGGCTTCTGTTGTTACCAAAACAACTCGAGCGGGTGTCGGAAGTGTCGCCAAAATCCTCGAGGTTTGGTTGCTTGTTCCTTCCATCTCGCAAGCGTTCAATCAATAAAGTTGTTCACGGAGGTCAAACGGCGCTATGGGGTTGTTGTGGATCGTGTCAAGAACCACAGGCCGCGTTTCTCCGGAAACGTCGGCGGAATCTCGCGACAGGCATCGTGGACACGCCTGAGTACCTGTGGACTGTATGCGCGTTGCTCGGGATCCGTTAAAATTCCATTCCTATCCCGCTTCAGGGAGCGTGGCCACGCCTGAGGAGCTGGGGGAACCCTGGAAGTTATACATCCTGCAGGGTCACCTGATTGTCTGCAGTTACCACATGGGCAACTACTCGCTCCGGATCTGCCGCTACGACATCTCCTCGTCCGGCTCCAGGTGATCGTCTGGAAGCAGCTGGTCCTGAAGGGTCAGTTGGGGGCCGAACACTGTGTCGGCCGGAAAATGTCCCTCAGTGGGACAAACATGGGGCGTATTTTTGGTGGGGAGGGGGGCGAGTTTCGAGCGTGTTCCTCAGTTGGTTACGCTTGATGTACGAGGTTCGTATACTTTGAGATGAACATCTGTCCAAAACAATGGGATGAAATTGCTCATTCTTTTCCATATTTAGGTGAGTTCTTCTTTACCTGTCGATCTTCATTATGTCATCACAGTGATCAATTTGGGTCGCACAATGACCCAGTTATGGGCAATGACATTGTGTGACTTTCAACTGGTCAAGCAATGAGTGTCTCCATTTTTCTTGTTGCTATTTCGTGTTTTGGAGTGACTTTTGCAAAGAAATGGAGCACAGTAAGTTGACTCAGTGTGCAGAGATTCACATATTTCGAATTCAAGGGAAAAATTTATGTGTCTGAATCTCACAGAGAACTTATCAGAATCCATGGACAAAATGCCCTCAGTGGTTCCACAAGTTTGCTGCAGGCATTCAAGATTTCTCTGTGACAAAGACTGGTGGCCACTTGACAAAAGTCACAGAGAAGAAACTGGACAAGATCAAAGCACTTCTTGAAGAGGACAACACAATGTGTCTCTGTGTGATGCCATGCAGAACTGGTTTGTCCTTGAGGACTGTGCACAATGTGTTGCGCAACAAGCTCCAACTGAAAAAAAGGCCTGCCAAATGGATACTACATTTGCTAACAGAAGAATAGAAAGGTTGTCGACTCTGGATGTCCAGGGACTTGCTGCAACATTTCCAGCATGCCCCAACCCTGCAAGACTGCGTGGTGACAGGAGATGAAAGTTGGTTTTGGTGCTATGAACCAGCAACCAGAAGAAACTCCTCTGCCTGGCTTTGCTGCAACCAAAGAAGACCTCAGAAGCCACTGAAAGACAGATATGTCAGGAAAGTTATGGTGGTGATCTTTTGGGATTCTCAAGGTGTCATTTTCTGGCAGTTTGTGCCCTGTGGTCAAGGAATTTCCAAGGAAGTCTATCTCCAAACAATGCATGACTTGCGTGAAGCAATCAGATGCTGCTGACGGTAATTCTGGGTGAGGCAAAACTTTTGGCTTCATCACGATGGGGCACCAGCGCACAGAGCAGACATTGTGGTCAATTTCCTTCAAGCCACAGGAACCAACATCCTTCCCCACCCGCCATATTTGCCAGATTTGGCTCTATCAGACTTCTTCTTATTTTCAAGGATGAAGAAGAACATGTGAGGCATCACTTTTGACAGCTTGGATGAGTTGCACAGACACGTTGACTTTGAAATTGGTCAAATTGCGCAGTGGGAGTTTGCTCATGCAATCAGGGAAAGTTGGGTGCAAAGGTTGAAAAAATGTGTGAGACATGAAAGTCTTCATTTCAACTTCTTCTGTGCAAGAAAAAGTGCACAAATAAACAATTTTGTGTGACCATAAAAGTCTGATGAAATGCGTCATTGCACCCTCTGACAGGGCATGTTACTGATAAATTGTTGCCTATGTTCCTGTTACTGAACTTTTTCAATGTTGCACATACATATGTCTAAGATAATAAACTAGAATCCCTGAGAAAACTAGCTTCATCCTTCTAACCAATCCGGAGATATCGACAGATGTTCATCTCAAAGTATACGAACCTCGTACAGACCATATTCACAAAGCTCTTCTTTGCAACAATTTCTGGCATTGAAGCCCAACGGAAACAATTGTGAACTGGTGCACCCAAGTGTGAGGTCTGTCCACGAATTTACCCATACAATTTGTACAAGTTTACCAAACAGTTGGTGTGGTGAATCCAGCTTCACCTGTTGTGGTGAATCTGGCCCCACCGGTTGGTGTGGTGGATGGTGTGGTGAATTTGTCTGTCAAGTTTGACAAAACTGAGAAAACATGAAATTCGTGGACACTGCGTGTACATAGACATTTTTGGTGAAAGGTTAGCATCTCTTTCCAACCGGAAAAACTGTACCTAAATATTTCAAAACAAACAATTGACGGAGAATCTTGTCTGTTTGCTCGTTCACTTGGATGTGGATCCAGGGACCACTCGTCTTCAGGCCACGTGCCCCGAGGAAAATTAATTGACCCCCACAATAGTTCACTGCATAAGCCAAATGTGAGGTTTTCTTTGTAATCTGCAAGAAATCCTGGATCCACCCAATCTCCATGTTGAAAGGACAGAATTGTGTCTGCAACAAGATATTCTTTCCAATTGGTCGAAGTTGATAAGAAAAGCCAAACGTACTTTTGTCATGGGCAACGTGAGCAATTTATAATTTTTCGTTCGTTCATTCACTCACTGACTCTTGACACACCAGAGTTTTGTCATCAAGTGCCTTTCCGGTTCCGCGCGGGGGGCAGACCACGGTTCAACCAAAGCAGCTCCTCTTCAGGGCTGCGGTGTGACTGTGGACACGCTGCTGCAGAATTTTTGTGAATCGTCAGCTTGCACAACGACAGCGCCCCTATAAAGCTAAACCCCTCGATCCGTCATTCCACATCTAGGGGCGAATCCGTACCATGTCCAGTGAAGTGCGACAGTGTAACATGTGATAAACAAAGACTTTTGTGCATCCAAAGAGAGATTTGCACTATTTTTGGGGGTCGACGGGGTGAAGGGGTCGGCGCTGCCCCTGGATCCCCGCCTGCACGAGAGAAGCCTCGTCACCCCTTGACGCACAACAATAGAACCTGCTGAACCTGTTCTCATGCATTGTTTTTGTCAGCTTCAGCGTTTGTCTCACAGAGAATCCACTTATTGCTTGTACTGATCGAACGCACCTTCAGTGAAGGCAACAACGCTTTGCCTCTCAGTTCTGATTTCATGTGATGTACAATTCGACATTCAATTTTGGAATAAAATTGGCGGAGCTACCCCAAGAGAAACGTGTGAGTTGTTGCTTGTTTTCTCTCTATGTGTGTGAGTGTGTGCGGGACAGTGCAATGGGTTTGTGAGCGTCAGGATTGCTGGTCTGGGCGTGACGACAAGTGCAAACACAGTTGGTGTGTGAATGTGGCCATCCGCATAACAACTCTGGAGTGTGCATGTGATGTGTGCGCGTGTGTGAGCGTGCACGTGAAGTTAGGGTTCACTCACGCCTGGGGACAGATTACTGGGAGATAATGTCACGCTGAGTGAGACAATATTTTTGTCACAGGTACAGAATTTTTCGAGCTTATGAGAAAAATTTCATGTGACAAACATATTATCGAACTCAAAGTGACATTATCTCCCAGTAATTTGTCCCTTAGAGTGAGTGAAGCCACGTCTACCACAAGATGAGCTGTGAGGAGTGCATTACTGGGAGATAACGTTACGCTGAGCTACATTGAATTTAACAGAGGCAGCCGGCTGAGCGTGGTAGACCGTCAGTTCTTGTCGGTTTGTGAGGGTGCGTGCGTTGCGGTGTTTGACCAGGTGCAACGTTTTGCGACATGCACTTGCGATTCATTCAGAAGCAAGTTCAATTTTCCCTGTGGATAATCCAACGACTTGCCAGGAATCTCGGTAGATAAGACACCACCGTGCGAACCAGATCCAAATACGAGTACGTCATGTACACGGTTCCTCTCGGGCTTGAAACGAAGCAGTTGACTCGTAAACTTCGGCCGCAGCCGGGTTGCTTGTGGTCATGACCAAAACTTGCTGCAAACTTTGTCTCGTGATGGTGTCAGAGTTATTCCTGCAAAGGTTGCATTGTGTCCAGGTAGAGCTGTGAGTGTGAACAGAGCGTTTTGCAAAGCTGGAATCCTTCATGGCCTTTGTATGAAAAAAATGTTGGAGGATCTGCCTGCCACGCACCATTTGCTTGAACCCCTCCATCTCACTGAAGACTCTCTATCTTCCAGCCAAGGGAAACAGCGAGTGATCCTGTTGCGACATTTCATGAGTGAAAATGCCACCACAGCTTCACATTCCCACGTCAGTGCAGACTCCATCCTGATGGCTCATTATGATTTCATAACACACAAAAGGAATAAATATATTTCATATAATCTCCACATCAAGCTTATTAGATTCAATTCAGTTGTAACAATGGTACCAAATGTCTGATGGAAGCTTGATCTTGGTGTGCTCAGATGACAGGCTGTTGGACTCAACAAACAATGAGAGTCTCAAACCAGAGACAGAACTGAAAAGCCACAGACGTTAAGCAGAATGTTCACTCAGAGTTGATTGTTGGAGCAACACAACACAGCTGGCATGAAGGCAATTCTCATTCAACTTGTGTGTCATTTTCTTCTGATTTTTTTCCAAGTTGAAACATTTGATATGCCAAAACTCTCATTGAAAAAATATGTATTTGACACCTCCCCCAAAGTTTGGCACATTTACATCAGAAGATTTGACCAATCTGTGCTTGAAAAATTTAGCGATATTTCCCTTGTGTGCAAATTTGAAAAGACCAGTGCACTGCCAAATTATTTTTGTTTCATAATGAATAAAACAAGATTGTTTGCAAAGGCCTCTGGTCTGCATGGCGGGAGCATAAGATGGGACAACAGAACGTGGAATTCGCGTCTTGAAACGTGAGTTAAAGTTTCCTTGCTTTCCCCGGGGGAAAACCAAGATTTTTGGGCACACCCATTCCTGTCGTTTCAGGTGCATTTTGGAGTACCGCACGTATTCCGGGCAGATACAGATGGAAGTGACCCAAGCTTGGGGCAGAATGCGGGCAACCCGCCTCATGGGAACTCTGCCCGCAACAGGGGCCACACATATCTGGCAAGGGCCTCACAAATTGCATGGTCACGTGGTGACACCAACAACAAAAAAGCAAGAATATTTTTACTACAGCTTTGAATTGGACAAACAGCTGAGGTTGAATATTTCTTTGGAAAATCTGCATGTCTCACCATGGGACAGATTTGCAGGTGGAAATGAATGCGCCTTTGGTTTTGTTGAAATAATGAGTGAATTCACAACTAAAAGAGGACACCTGTGGTATTGTGGCATTTACAACTATATTTCTGCCTATCCTGAGTCCAAATCCATCAATGTGGTTGTTAGGGGTGGGTCTTTCGTGGTTGTCATGGTGAACATGTCATACAGCATCTTAGATTTGAACAGAATTGTGACCATGTTAGAGCAGACGCAGTCTTATGATGACATCCAGTCAGAATGGTTCACACTACAAATCTGTCAACACCACCCTGCAAATGTTCCACATCAGAGTGGTTCATTTCAAAAAGGTGATTCTGGTAGAAGACGAGAAAGAGGCAGAATTGGAAGCTTATGATGGCCCTGGCATAAAGTCCAGACTCTTCAGGTTTTCCTCACAATTTGTCTCATCAACGTTTCAAGTTGTTGCAAAAATGCACATTGAGTCACATGAAACTCAAACAATAAATTACATCGCTGTTGACCAAAACTTCACCACAAGATACATAAAGAAGAATTCACAACATTTGCTGGAGTCCTGTTTTAACAGAATATGTTTGATTCACCTCCAAAGCAACAGAAATTCCACAATCGAGGGCATCATCAAAAACATGCAGTATCATGGGGATGTCAACAGGGCAAGTTGTGACTTTGCTGGTGTTGCTCTATATGATCACAAAAGTCCTGAACTTGAGTACACACACAGAAGAACAGAGTGTGTGCTGGAGTTTTATGCCAGGCAGTATGATGCTGGGTGCAAATATTACAAGCATAGAGACCCAAGAAAATGGTACCAGGTGGAGAGAGTGGCTCCAGCTATTTTCAAGATGAGCTTGAAAAGGCAAAGACACCCTGCAGAGGAAGAGAGCCAATATTTTCACTCAGATGGACATGATTGCCTTGTTGTTGTTTATTCATATGAGGAATATGGTGCTTTGAGTGTGGAAATTTCTACTACAGCAACTCCTGCATCGTGCTTTTACATGACAGTAAATTCCAGAAATTGTTATCAAATTGAAGAAATCCTTCACGTGACACAATGCGTTCATTTGCAAATTGCAAGGATAAATTTCAGAAAGAGGTGGAGGGAAAAGTATTCACTCAAAATTGCTCCACATAAGCCTGGTATCACTCACAAAGTTTCTATTTCTGGATTTTTGGGAGGTTTGTTCAACTTCTTAGTTCATTGAAATGCACTACGGCTTCACTCCAACACCAGTTCAGCCGTGTCTTTCTCTCATGTGGGCGTACTTCGATTCACACAGGTATGCACAGTTACCTGATGGTGAACAGCAGAATTGGGAAATATCCCTGGGATTGTCAAATCCTGACACAGGACAAAGAAGGACACAATGTGAGCCAGTTCTGTCTCCAACTCTCTCATCCCAAGAAAGAGAAGCGTGGAGTGAGGTGCAATCTTGAAGGAGCTGGATGCGTGAGGCTTGCAAAGTTTTATGACAGAAAACGTCCATTTCACTTTGTTGAACAATTCAGAGTGACAATGTCCTATTCAATTGATATACCTGACTATGTTGACTCCAAGTTCCCAACTTCTATTGAGTTTAATTTGGACACAGACCCAAGAAGCTACTTGCACATACACATTCAAAAGGAAGCTGCCCATGTTGAAAACACCACTTTGCACAACAGATTCAAACACTTTCCTGTCCCTTGTCACCACTTGAAATTCTTTGCCAAGAATCCAATTTTGGAATCCACCAAGGATCTTCCAATCTCTTTGGTGCTCTTTCAGATGAAGTTTGGCATCAACATCAAGCAAAAGGTCAGCTCCTTCTTGTTGTTCATGATGTGCCTGTGTTGATCTGCTGTGTTGAAATGAAGCCCAGCTGTGATTAACTGCTCTGCCACATGACACACACACACACACACACACACACAGGCAAGCACACACCTGACCATAACCATACATTGTGGTTTCTTTTTTCAGATGGAATTTAACATTACTTCCACACACGTGAAAAATTGCGTTGGAAAACGATGTGTGCCACTGCGAACCAGAACAAGCTTTTCCGTACATTTCTCCAGTTTGAGGCCTGTGCAGCTTGTGCTGTTTCCTCACCAAGTGTACAACTTATATACATGTGAGCTCCCAGTGGAAAGTCAGGCTTTGGTGCGAAGGGCAAATGCAGACATCACTCTATTTTTCTTAAAAAAATATTCACAGATGAGAACAATTATTACTCTGAAGAGTTCAGAGTGTGGAACTTGAATTTGGAGACAGATACAGAGCAGTATGGAAGACGCAAATGTCTTCGCCAAACAAAGATAGAGTACACCCATGACTTTGTTCTTGCAAAGTGTACTTCCTCACACCAACACCACACAGGCAGAGAGACCTATGTATTCCACTTTAGGGTCAGGAAAACTTCTTGGTCTGATGCCTCAAAACTGTGCAGTCAAACAGGGGGCTACTTGCCTGCATTTAGAAGCAGAGGAGAGGTGTATGATTTCATTGCCCTGATGCTGCTGCCTGAAGGCCACATGAACAGCACTGCTTACTTCCTGGGCATCAGGTCCAAGGTGAGTGTGTTTTTGTGTGCAATCTCCTTTCATTTGAAACCTTGCACCAAACAATTGTGGTCACAAAGCCTTGATTGCAGTTTGTCACGTGACATCTTGCACGATCACTTTCAGAAATCAAAAACATGGGAAAGTTAAGATCCAGTAGCTTTCCAACTGACAACAAGTGACTGGTTGGTGGAACCAACCAATTATGATTGTCAGTTTCGTTACTCAAACAAACGCCATTTCCAAAAGATTTTGTCGACAGCAGAAATGAAGATTCCCACCATCACAAGAGAGAACTGCACAATGATGTTCTTCGACAACCTGGCCAGTCCCTACTGGTCTCACATAGACTGCACTGGAGAGTACTTGAGAAAAATTACATGTGCCAACCCAAGATACGTTGTGAAAGCCAAATTGAACACAAATGTACAATATCCCAATTTTTGCAATGAGGGCTTTATCATGAAGAACAGGCTTTGCTACAAATTCACTTGGTATCACCTGAACCACACTGGTGATCTAGAATGTGCAAATCCTGACACCATAACATACATCTTCAATGCAGTTAGGACAATTTCATTTCCTTTCGTAGCCCAAGCTGGAGGAATCACAACATTAAAGAGATATTTTCAGACAACTCTGATTGACACAACCTCCATTCAAGTGGCTTCAGGAGGCTTCTGCATTTCAACAGAGGACCAAGAATATTTTGTGAAAACAGAGAACATGTTCAAATGCTCTAATGGAGCCTACATTTCACCTGTATTTGTTTGTGATGGAACGCTTGACTGCTCTCACAGTGTGGTGTCTGATGAGTCAAACTGCACCTGCGAACAGACTGACAACATTACAAATCTCTGCCAGCAGTATCGTGTCAGTGATAGAGGTATTCTTGCTCACCACTGTTCAACAAAACAAAGGACAATAGATGTGTGGTGTAAGACACAGCTCCAATGCCCAAGGTATCTGAGGGTAGGTCCTCCACAAATTATATTCTCAATTCAACAGACCATGAACAGAACAATTGCCCAAATGGCAAGGTATATTGCACCAAAGAACATTTGGCATGTTACCATATTTTTGAAATTTGTATCTACAATTTGACAGAGTCTGGAAACTTGGTTCCGTGTGAAAATGGTGAGCACATGCAGCAATGTGGTGAGTTTCAGTGCAACAAACTGTTCAAATGCCCAGGGTATTACTGTTTACCTTGGAGATTTGCTTGCAATGGGATCTGGGATTGTCCATTTGGCTATGATGAGTTGGACTGTGGCTCAGATAGACAATGTATCAACCTATTCAGGTGCAGAGAACTTGCTACATGTGTCCACATGGGCAACATTTGTGATGGGAATGTTGACTGTAAGTTTCGAGATGATGAATATTTATGTGATTTGAAGCACATAGTTTGCCCAAAAGGATGTACTTGCCTGACCTTTGCTACTTTGTGCTCAAACATCTTTGTGAGGGGTTTGGATTTTGAAATGCCCTTCACAGTCATGTACATAGCCAGATCTATTATTTTACTGAACACGTTGAGATCCTGTCGATTGAGAGTCATTTCAGTCACACATTCGCATATCAGAAACTTGTGTGGAACTCTTTTCCTTTGCATTCATGCTGAAGTGGTTGTGTTGGCATTCAATTCCATCAAACACATTGATGGGTGTTTTGGGAATGGCAGCTTGAAAGGAATTGATCTGAGCAACAATAACATAAAAATTTTAGGTGATGGTTCTTTTCTGTCTTTAAAATTCCTCACCTACTTGAACTTATCCAGTAATCCTTTGCTTGAAACAGCTGAGGCAGCATTGAGTGATTTGCCTCAGCTGAGATTGGTTTCCATGTTAAACATCAGTGTGAAAAGTGTTTCAAACAAACTATTGTACCACCTGAATGTGAGACAAATCGAAACACAAGATCATGCTTTGTGCTGCTTGGAACCAGCTGCTTCATGCTCAGCTTCAACGCCATGGTACTTCTCATGTACAGACATTCTGATCAACTCAGGAATTAGAAATACTTATATTGCTGTGTCCTGTGGTATATTCCTGGCCAATTTGGGATCATTTGGTGTGCATAGCAAAATGAAAAACGGAAAGTCACAAAAGTGGAAAACTAATGATTTCTTGATCAAATTGATAAACACAGCTGATTTATATCTGGTTCTGCCCTTGTTTGGTATCTGGATTTCTGATGTAGTTTACAAGCACAGATACTTTGTTCATGCCTCAGATTGGACATCAAGTGCAGTTTGTCATCTGATACAATTCTTTTTCCTCAATTTCAGTTTTTTGTCACCAGCTCTGTTATGGTTCTATTCCTTCGCAAGATTCCATGTTGTGAAATATCCTATGGACAGTAAAATGAAAAATAGAAACTTTGTTCTTCACAGAACAAAACAATTTTTTGCTGTTTCCTTTTGTCTCTCAATCCTATTTACTCTTCTGGTGTGGCTACATCTCACATATTTCAATGAGGCAGGTTTGCTGCTCAAAATCTGTTCCCCTTTTGCTGATCCCAGTGGTGAAACATTTCCAATCAAAATAACAACTTTTCTGACCATTGCGCTGCAGTTTATATGCAGTGTGTCCATTTTCAAGACATATGTCAAGCTGTTTCATTGTGTGAAAAAATCTCAAGAAGAAATGAAAAATGTTGTGTCAAAGCAAAGATCTATGAAACCACTTCTGCTTCAGATTTTTATCATGAATGTTTCAAACCTGTTGTGCTGGAGCCCAGCCTGGGTGGTGTACTGTGTTTTCATGTTACTTGAGAGCCATGTGGAAATCCTCTTTTGGACAACAATTGCAGTGAATCCCATCAATTCTTTTGTTTATCCTTTGCTGTTTGTTGTGACTTCTCTCAGAAAGTAAACAAGGCACATTTTCTTGGTTCTGTGGATGAACAACTCTGATTTGTTTTGTTTGTTTGGCAGGACTTTGTTTTCTCTTCACAAAGGAAAAGCTTCTTCCTACCTCGTGGTTCAAGTAGCACACAAAAATGAAAGAAATATTGTGATTTTTCTGACTTATATCTAACAATTTGCAGCATTGAAAGTTTGTGTCTTTGTTTTCGAAGGCAAGTGAACCAAAGGGATGTTCAAGACTTCGACTGTTTTGTCGTGGGCCAGGACTGACATCAATGGACTCCTGTTGGGACTGGAAATGTTACATGTGAGTGTATCACCCGTACGTTTTGACATTCTCGCTTTCCCTGAAGCTGTGAGACAACTTCACCTACAAGAGTACTCCTGAGTGGCACCAGCACAAGAAGCTGTCTCGTGAGCAGCTCAGGGTTGTTCTCATCACGCAACTGTTTGGAAAGGAGCAATATTAAAGCCCAGCAAACATCTTCATGACTGAACTTTGTTGTGCGCATGACAGTGATAGGAATAGCATGGTGAAGTGGGACTGAGATGGATGTGTGAGCGTGCGCCTTGTAAGTGTGGGACGCGCCCACCCGTACCTGTAGAGGACACGCATAACAGAAAGAACCACTCCAATTGTTGCTTGGCCCACAGGCGGTGTTGATCAACCGTTGGAACTGTCTCTCCATCTCCCCAAGATCTTTGCCAGAGTCCCTGGATCTGTCTCCACATTTCCCTGTTGGTCACCACTGGTGCACCACTGGATCTGCTTCAAGCTTCACCCTTGGCCATCGGGTCCATATCCCAAACAGGGTCATTCACTTCCGAAGCTCGACTTCCCCGACGGGCCACGACTGAAGCTGCTGTATCTCGAAGTCCCTATTCTCTCACTCGTTGTTGACTTTTCATGGATCTTCAAAGAGAAGCATTTCTATTGAGGGAAGGTGTGCTGCTGGAATTACATACAAATGGCTTGACAATGCACAAAGAGCAGCTTCCCAACACTGACGAGGTGAAAAACTGCGACGCCTGGTTCACATCAGAGGCGTCACGTATAACGTTCACAAAGGATGTCAGGCGCAGTTCACATCGAATGCATAGACGTGGAATTCAGACCCATCGCGCGCTGGAGGCGTCATACAGTGCACCACTGTGAAAATCCATCCTGCTGCATAGCTGAGGCGCCCAACATTCAGTGCCCGTTGAAAATAACCCCACTTCATGCATTGCGACTCTTCATGATTGAGGCCTGCTTCACACTGCTTCCGTTGTGCGTTGAATGCCTTGTGTACAGGTGAGGTAACTCCAAGCCTCGATTTCACACTGTATATACCTGTCAGCAGGCACTACATGCTCCCAGCAGAGCTAGTGCCCGTTATGGACAGGCTTTCCGTCATTTCGGGACAGTACCCAAAGGTTGAGGGCAAGACCCAGTGTGAACTTTTGGAACGTGTGCAAGTCAGCCATTGTTCGCGCACTATTTGCGCATGTGCTGCGCATGACATTTCCTCACTGACACGCGGTGCGAACGATGGGGACTTTGTGCAACAGACGCAATGCACGACGCATCCAGTGTGAATCATCCGGCGTGAATGCGCGAAGCCGTGTCGTACGAGTTTTGCATTCTTCCCTCCACTGCTGCTGCAGGTATTCCTGCAGGGGAGGGAGGGGGGGACTGGAGCGAGAGACGCTGTTTTCAGTCTCCTGCGTATAATTCATTTTCTCACCATGTAGAACCCATTCTTCAAGCGGAATATTCAAGGAATATTAAAGAAGCCTCTAAAAGTTTGACTACTTGTGAGGTTGGTTCAGAGAAACTTAAAATATTTCAGGAGACTCTGTGAAAAGGGTAACACACAGTCACTGGAGGCTCCTGCATTTAGAAGTGCCTGGAAGACTTTGGAGGTGAACGACTTCCTGAGAGGAGCCAGCTTGCACAGAGCTGTGGTCTCGAGGAAGGAATTTTCTTCATTGATGCAAGTTGAGCGTACCAACAGATATCTGCCATGAATAGACACTGTACACGTGGACGGATTTACGAGATTGTATCCAACCATTGTAAGAATTATCATGTTCACCATTGGCCTGGAAGGACACGGGTGATCGATTCAAGACAACTGATTACTTTCACATTCTCAGTGCAGACTGGCCAATTGGCTTCACTGATGAACATGACAATTCTTAGAATCGTTGGATAGAACCTCGTAGGTCTGAGGTTGGTTCACAAGAAAGGGTCCACCAGCAGGTCCGTGTGGTGTGTCCCCAATCTGAAAAGCGAGTTTCCTTCCACTGGACCACAAGTGATAGTCTATCTGTTGGATTGCAGCATTGAAGCTGAAGTCAATGTTGCACTGCCCTCATCCCCGCCGACCAAAACACGCATTCCCCAACGGAACACCCGAACATCAGCTGGAGACTGTGGATTGACTCATCATCTCCCGATATTAAGGTCACCTCCTGCCCCACCCTGATCCTGGATCTTTGGAAGACCTTCTCAAATCCTTGAGCCACCAGAGTCAGGAGACGAACTCCCTTCACTCTGACCCTGGATCCACCATGGAAAACGCGGACGGCGGGTCCAGTAGAAAGCCCGCCACTGAGGCTAATGTACCGTGCATCAGTGTGAATAGACACCGCTTCCGCTTGACACTGCGATGTTTGCCTTCCACTGGAGTCTGTGAAAAGCCTGAGCACTGTGACAGACTGAGGAGAAGAGGGACAGTTTTTCCTATTTGCGCCACAGGTGACAACACTGGGTTGTCCAGATCTGTGGTAGAATCAGGACTGTGTTGCCCCCTGTCATTGCTGTCGTTTCTGCCCAACCCTTGGGCTGGTCCAAACCGTTTCGACGAAAAGTGTGCACTGCACGTGGTTCATAGTGGTGTCAATTCCCAGCTGCTGCTGCCCCAATCAAGATCCACTACAGATCAGCTTGTAAGTGTACCTGAGTGGCGAAGGGGAAGGTCCTCCTCGCCTTCAGCCTCATCTGGACATGGGAGACGCTGACTCTCCCTTCCGACGGCAGGCAGCAGATGTCAAGTCAGATGTCACGTCCCCATCCTGCAGTTACAGGGCCTGGGTGACAGGGAGCAGGGAGGTAAGTCCAAACCCGTGTCCAAACCAATGTCCCCGGGGTCCCATTACAGGTGACATGTGTCAGGGGTGGCTCCAGGAGGGTCACCCAGCCACTGATAACTGATGTGCTTTTTCTGGTCTGCTTGACAGGGATCAACAAGTCAAGTCCAATCCGTGCCCTCACGGTCCCATTAGAAAGGATTTGTGTCCGCAGATTCATCATTTGTTCAATTAAGGTTCGGCCTCTCAGACGGGCAATTTGGCCACAGAAACAGCTGTTGTCTTCTGCTATGCAGACCTTCGGAACCAAGTGATGATTTTCAGCCGTCAAGATGCTGGAACTCTGCTTTTTTTTGGAATCTGTCCCTCCACGAAGAAACCAGGGAGGGATTGCACGACCCTGGTGGGCCCTGAATTGAGGAGCGGACTAGGAGGGTCTCTTCAGCCATTCCCCGCACAACGGTTCTTCCAACCCGGGACTTCGTGCTGTGTTTCAATTTCGTTCTCCTTGAACATCTGGGAGGAAAGTGTATTGGAAATGTGTTGGAAGACAGCTCGGGATCCCTGTGCATTGGATCCAATGAAGCACCGTACCGAACATGACACATGTTGCAATGGATTTTTCCCTCGAGGTGACAACTGTTTGCTGCGTGTCGTCTTGGTGGTGTGCGGATCCAGGGGGGAAGGGGTCGAAAAATCAGTCAGGCCACCATTTGTCGGTGCAATGTGTATTAGTTTGGACGAAAATACTGATTCGGTGCAAACGTTTTCATCTCTCCAGGTGAAGTAATTCAGATTCTGTGAATCCGTCCAACACAAAATTCACTTTTGAAAGTCAAACCACCACCTAAAAAATGTCTCAGCCCAATGTACTGGCCCCGCCCCCAACCCCATCGCCCTGGACCCGTAGAAAGCTGACGTCAGGCCTCGCTCCGATCCCGATCCCAGATCCACAAGAGAACAAGGGCCCTGCCTCTCCTCATCAACATTGACCCTCTGGAGACTGAGGTCAGACCCTGCACTGACCCCTGGATTCAAGCCAGTTCAGGCCTCTGCCTCTGGATCTGCTGTGGAGAACATCACATCTCATCTCCGACCCTGACCCTGGATCCGCTGCAGACATGATAATCCATCGAGCAGCCGGGGAGCTCTGCTGGCGCCCCGGGCGGTGGCCTCGCCGTGTGGCGCCGCTCCTGCGTGTGTCGCCGGGGGCCGAAGGCCGAGCCCACGGGGCCTGCACCTGATCTCCCCTCACCGCAGCGTGGGGCGAGACGTAAAGTTCAATGCTCTATTGTTTGTGGGTGGACTCAGCTGATTCAAGGTGACACTCACCCCTGAGGACAAAGCGGTGCAAAGCTCAAGTCTATTGTGTGTTCGCCACGAAGGAAGGAAGGTCGATGAACGACACTTGGAAATGAGCGCAACTGTCTTTGGTTTTTTACAAGTGAATCGTTTCAATTTGGTATCAATTGGGTATTGAGCTCCACGACTGATGGTTTGGAACCAAATCACGAGGTCTGAGGCAAAGTTCATGTCATTCAGTAATGGAGTGGGTCAAGTTTCAAACATACATCGAAACGAGAGTCTGGTTGACTCAAAGGAGGAGGAGGAGGAGGAGGAGGAGGAGGAGGAGGAGGAGGAGGAGGAGGAGGAGGAGGACCATCTCATGACAAGGTCCCGATTCCAAACACTGGTAGCGATTCATTCGCACTCACACAATATCAAAACTGAAAAAGGAAAGAAAATTGGACACATGCCCCGTCTCTGGATCCACATAAGTTTTCTGGCACCCGAACCCTCCCCGGGCGTCACCCAGGAAAGACCCATGTGTCACCAAAGGCAAAGGACTTGGTCATCACGCACACACACACGACGTGCCTTCCTCCACAAAGGACAGACCGAAGGCCTCCGCTCGTCTCAAGTTTCACTGCGATGATGCAATCTGACTGCAGCAAAATTCCCCAATGTCACACGATTCTGTCACCAAGGGCGGAATCAGGGGTTTGGTCAATAGGACGGATCCCGTTGGAAGGGCCTGAACTTGCAACTTCTACACGTGCAATAGAAAGACAACAAACACTGTTTTGAGGACCATCTGACAGAACTACAGGAGTCAAAGGGGCCTCGGGGTCCCAACCCTCCAGTTCGCTGTTGAGGAAATGGTGACACTCTATTTTATGCTTCCCCATTTTGTACACATTTTTGTGCTTCGGCCAAAAAGTTGGGCTCCTCGATCTCAATCCTGGATCCGGATACGGCTCTTTTATGATGCAACAAAGGAAGAAAACGAGGCCAGGGCCACCGTGGATGCGCCTTGTCTTGTGGTGTGTCGTCTTCACCTCAGCAAAGAAGTAAAGAGACAAACTGTCGGCTCACTCATCAGACGACGAAAATTCTGATTCAAGCGCAGATTCATGACGCACCGTATTCACCCTTCGCCACCTCGTTCTTGTCGACAAGACAGCGAGGGGAGATCCACGGTTCGCCAGAGACGTTCAGTCCTTAGATCTACGGATCAATCTCTGACTGACACAGCTGGAAGGGCAGCAGACCCTGTCCGTACGTGTGGTTCTGCCACTGGATCCACCACTTTACCTGAGCCTGGATCTGCCTTCCCGATCTGCGCTTTGCATCTGCTCGTGGATTCGACCATGGACCTTGCACTGGACCCACCCCTGTACCCATACTTGGATCTGTGCATTGTCCTTCTCTGGCTCCACCTCTGACCAAGGCCGGGTTGTATTCCGCCTTCACGTGTTGTCCTTGTGTGGAGATCCGTCTGGATCCTGTTCACGCTGGGTGCATCAGCGTTGCGTTACTGTGAGTTGCGCACAAAGTTCCGCTCCTGCTGCAGATGACGTCATGTTCCAAACTTGTTGAACATTTTCATGGGGCTTCTCTCCCCTGGATGAACTCGTCACCTATGCTGTGCCTCCACTCCCTTCTCACACATGAGGTATGAACTCGGCCTGCACCAAACCCTGACCCTGGTCTTCTCAGCAAGGTCAGGTCCGCACGGGACGCTTCGTGTGTGGGTCTCACCCACGCACTGGTCAACCCAGCATGGCGCAGCTGTGCCCATAGAGAGTATTGACTCAACAATGGACGCATACAGTGTGCAGCGGCACGTACGATACAGTTTCGCGACGTCACTCTGCTCCACAATCTGCGCGTCTATCTAAATTACATTGCACGGTCGATGCGTCCAATACAGACAGACGTGCGCAATATGTCAATGCAGAAAGTTGTGTGTCTGGGAGTGCAAAGAAGGCAAATCTTCACAGGGGTCCCAGACCCACCGGAATCCTCCACCCACCCGAAGGATCAGAGCCTTGCTCCTGGCTTCACGTTCACAGGAAGCACTACGAGGCTTGGGTGCGTGCCCTTCAAGATTTTCCCCACTTCCGAAAAATATATCTTCGTCAGGTGTTGAGACATCTACGGGCCCGCTCCTCCCATTGTTCCACAATCGGGTCCAACTTCCTGGATCCTTGTGAGACCTGCACGTCACGTGACGTGACATGATGCAACGTCACGCCGCCACACCACAAGATGTGACGTGACGTAAATCCACCCCTGACCGTGACGCGGTCACGTCAGCTCCTTCTGTTCTCAGGCAGCGAGGCATGACGCAACATGACGCCACGTGAATCTGCCCCTCTCCGAGACATGATCACGTCAGCTCCTCACGTCCTTGCGTAACGCCACGTGACGCAACGTGACGAGACGTGAATCCGCCTCTGACCACGACGCGGTCACGTCCGCTCCTCACGTAACGCGACGTGTCATCGTTGATTGGGTCATAAAAATTTCATGGCTCATCATCGACCTGCTTCTCCCGGCTCCCGCTCCGTACGCCTCCTTCCCAGCGGCTGCGTCACACGTTGCGGCACGCTGATCCACACGACGACGCAGCGCATGACGCGTCCAGGGTGAAGCAGGCCTTGCTCGTATAGATTCATTGATAAACGGATTTGAAGCATTGATCGGATAATCCATTGATCTCTGCGCATCTGTGAGCACAAGGCCCATTCACAGAGTGTGAGTGACGCGTTGTGTTACGCCAAGTGTGTGGAGCCTTTCGAGTCAGTGGGTGCTCTGTTGGACGGGTTGGTTCACACTGGTCGCGTCGCAGGGCGCCTTCACAGAGTGCACGTTGCTTTTTGGCCGGGTGTGTAGCACGTCAATACGCACAGTGCCATTTCTTGGTTTTGGCAACGAGATTCAACACACCAACTAGTGGGGCCAGATCCAGCACACAAATGTGTGTGTGTGTGGGGGGGGGGCTGGATGTACCTTCCAACTGGTGGAGCCATGTCCACCACGCCAACTGTTTCCAGACTTCAAACATGATAATCGCGGACACACCTCGCCTCGTACGTTGCACGTTGTCAATTTTGTCATGGTCCAACTGGCTACAACAAGCATCGCAGGGCGCGTCACTTGGCGCTGCGTTGCCGCACACGCTTCTCAGCAACATGGGACGCGTCCAACAACACAACGCTCATTGATTTACGGACAGGACATGCATGATGCATCGAGTTCAATCAATTGTCAAAACAAACCAAATGACATACACAGCACACACATCCGTGCATTGAGTGCGACCCGTGAAACACTGAGTGCGATGCCATGTCCATTGAAAGACGCAAGGCGTGACGCTTGCACGATTCAGTGTGAACCAGACCTGACGATCCACGCGGTGGAGTTGGGTTGCAATCACTTACACGAGGCCAATTTTCTGTACACGTCATGACACGGCGTCTAGTTTCACATCCAAGTGTACTGTTTCACAAGCATGCACTCTTCGTATCCAGCATGATCCTTTCGTTGCAACCGGGCACCTGTAGGTTTGTTTGGCGCGGCACCACGCACGATATCAATCGTGAATCTGGCCCCTGACTTGTGAAGGGACGCAATGTGTGACGCATCCAGTGTGAATCAACGCAGTGTGAACCCACGTTCCACACGGCTGAACCTGAGTGTGTGGCGTCGTGCATTGCGTTGTCCCATAGACCGAGGCGCGTGCTGAAACTTCGAGGTGTCCACAGTTGAACGAAGCATCAGCAAGGACCAATGGGCGTGTCCCCTCCAGTCAACGGTGGTCACCTGTCCCACTTGCGCACCAGGTCCAAGAGCATCAGGGCACGATGCACCATTGACTGGTTGGTTCAGGAGTTCCTCGACGGCCACCTTGACTCACCACCAAAAATTCAGGATGCGGACATGGGGCCTGTGACGCATCCAGTGTGCCTGGCTTGAGTTATGGAAGGACGCAACACATGACGCTTCCCGTGTGAACACAGTACGACTCTCACAAGGCGAAGACTCACGTTACAATAGCCGTAGTTGTGTGTTTCCTCCTGTCATCATGTCTGACATTTGGACATCACGTCCACACAGACGCAGCACAACGTGTTACACGTTGGATGCGTCGCAATGTCTGTTTGATCTGAAATTGAAAAATGTGTTCACCCACAAGTGGTGAAAGTGCATTCATAACACACACACACACACACACACACACATTTTACGTGGTGTTGTTTTTCGCATACATCGAACCAGTGTGAACCTCCAAGCAGGAGACTTTGCGAAGGGACACGAGGCTCCTATGTTACTTCCAGCGTGAACCAGCAGAGACAAGTTTCGCTTGAAATGTGAGGTTGAGAAGCAACGCGTGGTGCATCTCGCGTGAACCAGACCTTCGGCTCAACAGGTACAGAGTCATATTACAGTGACTGTAATTCGTGACCACCTCATTTTGTGCTGTCATCATGATCGGACGTTGTCGTGTGGGCGGAGGAGGTGGTGATTTGTTTCGGTCGGACTGTTCAGGTGGCTTTTTGAGACCTTCAACAGTGGGGCCTCCTCAAATCACCCAAAAATAGGTCGTGACATGGCCAAACCGATAAAAACATTCGCGACCATCAGGTTCCTGCTGCCTGGACGTCTTGTGACATTGCGGTGGTTGTCACTGTAGTTTCCGCTCTGTGATGTGTCGTGACGCAGGTAGACAGGGCGCGATGCGGTCCGTACGTGACGAAGCCTGTGCAACGGAACCCGCCGCGCGGGAAGCTCGTCTGACCTGAGAAATGACATGGTGTGTGACGCAACCCCTGTGAACCCGGCCTGACGTGTCTTGTGTGACTCGGGCATGACTTGTGCAGGGACGCAATGCATGGCGCATTGCCTGCGACGCAGCCGACTGATAGACGCAACGCATGACGCAGCCGCTGTGATGCAGTCCATGTGCACCGTGTCACAGCGTGGTACATGTTGGATTGACGCTTCTATGTGATACTCAGTTTGACTCAGCCATTGTGACGCACCCTGGTTGTCGCAGTGCACGACGCAGCCCGCGTGACGTCATCCGCGTGAACCTGGCCGGTGACGAAGCACGTTCTTCATGTGTGAACCTGGCTGTATGGCAGGGACGCAACTCATGACGCGTGACGCGCGTCCTGGGTGACGCATGCCGTGTGAACCCGGCGCCCACACGGACCGAGTCGTGTGTTGCGGTATATGGCTGCTTCTCGCCGTGTCACTGTATCCGAGGCCGGAGGCTGCACGGGAGGGAGGGACGAGACCACACCGGAGCTGATCCATACCGCAGGAGGAGCTGATCTGTACAGAAGGAGCTGATCTGTACGGGAGGAGCAGATCCATTCCACGGCAGATTGAAGGAGTAATTGGCGCTCGGAAGGTAAGTGCTTCTGACACCTCGGGCCGTGTGTGGGGACGGATCCAGGGCCACGTGGGGGGGGGGAGGTCAAGCGGGAGTGTCCTGGGGGATCAGCTGGACGTGGGTTTGTTTTCTGGGCAGCTGCGCAGAGGTTAGTGGGAGGTGGAGGGCCAAATGGGTGATGTTTGTGAGGGCCGGCGTGGACAGGCATGTCGGGGAGTGCGGGGAGAAGGCGGGGGAGAAGCGTGGTGGGGTAGTAGGGTCTGTGAGGGGTGCACATGTATGTGCAGGGCCTTCACACTTTTGTGAGGTGTGCAGTAGTGAGGCTTGATTTACAGTGGATGTGTCCGGTCTGGTGATGAGCTCCAAGACCACTGCCCAGTAGACTCAGCTGGAGCGTGCGCGTATGCATGCCTCACCTGCGTCTCTCTTGTATGCGTGCACTGGATACCGAAGTGTGTGTGCGTGCGTATGTGTGTGTGTGTGTGTGTGTGTGTGTGTGTGTGTGTGGCATGCGTGCCCCACATGCCGGTCAGACAAAATTGGAAACGATCTGGGTTTCATTCGAATGAGTAATTATGGCCATTTATGGCACCGCGGGAAACCTCGGACCAGCAAAGTGCGGGCTGCCTCTGCCAAAGAGGAACCAAGCTGCGATGTACGAGTTCTGCAGGGGAACGTCGCTCGTTCTGCTCAAAACGTTTCAGCCACTGTACCGCGTGTCTCTTTATCCAGGACAAATGAGCCAATCAGCCCATGTGCGACACATTGATCATAACAATCCGTTCATCAACCGCACGGTAATGACTATCTTCGTCACACAAAGAATGGGCTTGAATCAATGCGAGTGGAATTGCGGATCCAGGGTCAGATCAGCAGGGTGAGGCACTTTGTGGGGGGAGCAGATCTGTTGAAAACAGGACAACAGGAGGAGAATTTACCCATTTGGTCGCGGGCCTGTCGGGGCGAGGCCTGCAGACCCTTTCCATCTGCCTCTGCGGTCCGTGAACAAAAGGCTTTTTGACTCCAATATGTTCTGGGATGCAGCGTGTAATGCATCTTTTGTGAACTGTGTTTATGGAGCCGCCCGCATACACGTTTAGCGCTGAGCGAAGCTGACACGTATGCAGTTGCAACAGGAAAGCTGGAGCCAGGGGACCGAGCAACATATCGCACTTCTCAGGTTCCGCAGATAGATGCAGATTCACACCATGGGTTCGCAAGCACGCGCAGAAACGTAAGGGCATATATACTGACACGTACACTTGAAGCCACACACGCACACACGCACACACACAACACGCAGGTATTCTTATTCCCTCTCTTTCTCGTTCTCTTTCTCTCTCACTTTCTCTCTTTCCTCCTCTTTCTCTGTCCTACTCAGTCTTGGTACTCTCTGGCACAAGCACAATCCTCACCATAAACGCACGCACACACACACACACACACACACACACACACACACACACACTGGCGCACCAGGATTGAGGTCAATTGGCCTTGAACTCCATAGCCAGTTTCTCATTTGTGCTCAAATTGGAATGTGTCTGCCAGAGAGTGTTTGGAACTGGCTGTGGTGTGCGTGCGCAGGACGTCTCCCCTGGATCTTTGGTGTGGAAGCCATTTGCATCACGACGATGCTCCTTGGATATAAAAAACATCGCGACAGTCATGACAACCAGATGTTGTTTCACGTGTTTTTTTCCTTTTCCTCCGCAGCTACAGGAAGTTTAAGTTGCAGTGAGACGCTGCTGCTGGAAATGGGGAAAATAATTGCAATTTCTTCAGTGAAAAGGATACATTCCGAGTCGAAGTCTCAGATTGCCGTGTCAAATTTTCTGCATAGAAATGCGATTACGCAACGTTGACATTTATGCCTGTTTCACTCCACTGTGACAGAAAGGTCCAAGGGTTTTCATGGGATTCAACTTGCAAATTTATCTTCTTTCTTTGGATTTTTTTCCACAGCTGGAGTGATCATCACGTCTCCAGGAAATGGAGATCGACTTCGCCGACCAGAAACAGGAAGTGGCCTGGACTTCCGGCGGGAAGAACGGACTGATCTTCACTTCCGGTAGAAAACCGGATGTCACCCCAGCGTCCGTTCGGAGGAAGGAAATGAGCAGGATGTCCAGCAGAAAACCGGAAATGAACTACAATTCCGGCAGAAAACAGGAAGTGACGTACAGTCCCGGTGGGAGACAGAGACAGGAAGTGACGTACAGTCCCGGTGATAAAGTGAAAACGAGGCTGGTTTCCGGTGGACAGGTGGCGCTGGAGGAGGCGGAGCGGGGTTCGCGCGCGTCCCGCGAGAGGGCGGGACTGGAGCGCTGTGTCACCGGCTGCTTCACGTGCGTGTCGTCCTTCATCTCCGTGAGTAGCACCGCTTTTCTGTTGGAACGAAATAATAACAAGACAGACAGGTGTGCAGAAACTCACAACAAAGCAGTCAGAAAGAGAGAAACGGAGACAGAGACCGAGACAGAGAGAGAGACATAGGGAGAGAATGAAAAGAAAGAGAGCGAAGAAAAGAGAAAGGGAAATACAAAGAGGGACTCATGGATTGAAAGAGGCGAAGGGCAGAAAAAGAAGAAAACCCCGACAAAATTATGAATCCCAGGAAAGAAACGGGTAATTGCGATGAGAGAGAAGTAATAACCCCTGTCAGGAGGTCCTCACATCTCCGCATTATTGGAGACGTCCCACGTGACTCGTTCACGTGGCTCCTATCATCAGATTTTCTCGGTCGAGCGCGCGCTTTCATCAGCCTCATATCTCCGTGGCACTGAGCAGATTACACAGTGTGGGTGGAGCGAACTCCGTGACTCGGGCTCAAGATTGCGATGCTCGCTCGCGTGTCTCCACGTGGCGTGAGTTCTAAATGGAAATTAATCGGGCAAAACAATGGGAATTGGACGGTTCGGTCAAGAATCTCGGGCAGCGCGACCCAATCATGCGTGTGAAGCCGAAATTGGATGGAGCTGGGCAGAAAGCGGATCTCGACGGAGGTCAGGAACATGGGTGAAGAACTTTCCCGTCGTGCAAAAAATCTTTCTACCCGTAAAGAAGAAACAAATTGACCAGGATGCTTTGGAGGGTGTGGCAGTTTTGGAGGGTGTGGCAGTTTTGGAGGGTGTGGCAGTTTTGGAGGGTGCAGCCGTTTTGGAGGATGTGGCAGTTTAGGAGGGTGCAGCCATTTTGGAGGGTGTGGCAGTTTTGGAGGGTGTGGCAGTTTTGGAGGGTGTGGCAGTTTAGGAGGGTGCAGCCGTTTTGGAGGATGTGGCAGATTTGGAGGGTGTGGCAGTTTTGGAGGGTGCAGCCGTTTAGGAGGGTGCAGCCGTTTTGGAGGGTGTGGCAGTTTTGGAGGGTGTAGCCCCCTATAAAGATGAATCCGCACTCGCACTCATCTCCAGGGGAGGGAGCCGCTTCCATCTTCTATTTTCCATCTGACTCGCATCTGAGTCCGCGCATGAGCCTCAAAACTCTGAGGTAACCCCCCCCCCCAACTTTTGCACTTGTGGGCGACTGACTTTTCAGTTTTTCCCATTGAACAAGTTGAGATTGCGAAATCCTGTGACCCTCCTATGTCGCCTCTGTACTTCAACTTATGAGGGTTGAACGCCGACCCATATGGAAGTTGGACGACCCCAGCCTCTCTCGCAGCAGCTGGCGATCCTTCTTGTACAAGACCCCCTGAACAGCGTTGTGCATCAGTTGCTCATCCATCAAGCGACGCAATTGGTCCGGCTCAGTTGAGGTGTGAACCAATCAGATCCGGCCCTGATCGCGGCGGAATTGCGGATATGATGGCTTCAGTCCAAGGTCAATCGATGGTACTCGGGCCGATCTGGGTTTCAGACGGGTTTACGCACACGAACAGTAAAAACTTTGACGCGGGCGTCAATATTGACGCCAGCGTAACCAGTTGATGCCAGGGCGTTATTGTTGACACCCTGGCATCACATTGTGACAAATCCTCACAACTTAGCAGTGAAAAGTTCTCTGCACAAAATTTGCACTTGCTCCGCAGACCACAAGAAACACATGTTCCCACTGTGTGGCGCGTTTTGGTGTGATGGGGGTGTGTGCAACATCAATCAGACCCAATGTAAACCACACGATTTGTAGAGGCTAAAGTCAGACTTACGGAATCGGTGCAGGGATCAGGAGACTCATCCATATATATATATATATATATATATATATATCTATATATATATATGGGTGTCTCAAAAACAGAGACAGAGTTATTAGTTGCGGGTGTGTGTGTGTGTGTGTGTGGGTGTGTGGGAG
>JAAUXT010053708.1_pt1 | contig 36502 bp, 37 predicted proteins | sample 7278171 | NCBI WGS metagenome assembly JAAUXT01 (sample SAMN14350112, study PRJNA611818) | marine sediment metagenome | isolation source: surface marine sediment (1.8m) | place: French Polynesia: Moorea | collected 2018-08 | reverse complement strand
TGGCTGCCAGGAGCCAAAGTACCTCTGAAAAAATTGTGCCAGAATCTAGAAACTTGTTTTTTAAATGATCAGGCAGGCATTTATGAACAACGAACGTTTATGTGACCACACCCTTTTTATGCGTAGCATTCTTGTTGCATGAGCGCTCAATCAGAATGTGAACGACACCTGTTCAACAAGCTCTTCGACGGTCGTTGTGTTTTTTGTTCTCTTGCTGATGCGTCCCTTCACCGGAATGTCAATCATGATGTTGATGTCCTTCTCTGGCTCCAGCTCAGCCTGAAACGTCGAAAGGATTCTGTGGGAGGACCAATCAAAAAGTTTCACACGTCCACTTTGACTCCGCACAAACTGAACAGTGTATCAGCACAAATATTCTTGCGTTTCGTGCGGATGATGACTGGCTGCATACACGACGGAAATTACCTCAATCGTACCGCCCTTGATCCCGTATGACGCGAGGGTCTGGTCGTCCTGCAGCGCTTTGCCCTCGTACGACAGTCGCATTGGCTGACGAATCACTCTCCTGTTGTACACCTGACATCACAGAGTAGTTCATCAAATGATGCTCAAACGCTGCAGCATCGTGCACAATTCGGAAAGCGCAGTTCGTTTCGCTCTTGACAAGTGTTTCAAATGGTTCAAACGGAGAGTCCAATTTCCAATTCCATCACAAACCTTCGTTTTGAAATTCTTGACTGTAACATTGCCATCAGCAAGCTCGATTTCGACCGATTTGCCATTTTTTGGTTTCACTGTCACCTTCATCGTGAATTCTGAACCTGCAAACGACCAACAAGTGACGTGAATGAAATGTTGCTGGAATTCAGCCCAATTCTGACAAGCTGACAAAAAGCTGACGAGAAACAAAATTTCAGTTGTCAGAATTGAGATGACCCTCGTATCATCTTGACGTCTTGCAAGGGTCCGAAGAGTCTGGTCTCCGCCCACGGTAAACCGTGAATAAACGAGCAGAAAGCAGCCAGAACGCAGAACGAAGCTGAAATCGCTTTCCGCAGCCAACCAAATTTGGAAATGTCACCAGATCAAAGTGTCGTAATTCTGGCCTAGATCTCCCCAAGCGTTTCATGCTCCGATGCTGCACGATATAACGGGAAGAAACACTCAATTTTTGCCTTGACGGAACGTGTGTTGTCCACAAATGAATAAAATATCCAAGATGTTTGACAAAAATAAGTTTGCAGACGACACTCAACTGCAGTGCACAGCTTCTCCTAACTTTCGCGCGGGTCTCCATCTCTGTGCGTAAAACTGAAGCGCGGGAAAACTGTGCGCAAGTGGTTTTGGTACGCATTTGGTACGCAAAGATTTTTTTCACACTTTTGCAATTGAAAGAAATGGTTGGACTTTGAAATGGTGCAATGGTACTGAAGACATAAGTTGTACGTGACATATTCCGGAAAATGAAAATGTGTTGACGGTTGTTGCTGAGACCCCCTGCTGACAGCGGGTGGATTGTTTCAAGAACAGGATTTTGTCCAGCGAGAAACCCATTGTGACCACAACATTTTACGAATCTTGTGTCCAAAGCAGCTGACAAAAGTTAGCGTCTCTTTGAGCAGTTTCACAAGGGATTAGTCGAGAGACGTGACAAGAAACTACCCAAAGGATTGTGCCTCTTGTTGACAAAGGTTTGGAAGGGGAAAAGGAAAGAAATGTGCTCATTCCCTTCTCCCCCGTGGGCAGCTCCTCTCCCGAAGTGCTGTTCTTCTTTCACTCAAAATCACAAAAAAAAATTTTGAGCACCCTCAGCTGCAAAGTCAACAATTTTCCAGTTCTACGAGGAACTCAACATCGGACACGCATGCTTTCATTCCAAACCGCATTTTGTGTGCTCACGGGTTCCGCGTGAACGGAACGGAACTGATTTGCGACACTTCTTCTTTCCGGCGAGTGAGTCATGTGTGCCATTGTGTTGATGCCCTCATTGCTGTGCACTAGTTTTCACTGAATTCATTGAGAATAGCGCACTGCGAAAGGCGAAACAGGAACTTTTGAGTTTTCGAGTGAAGGATACAGAGATAAACTTGGCAGTGTTTTCGGAGGTGAGTTTGTTTGATAATATTACCCCAATTCAAAACGTGGTCACACAAAAAATACGCGTAAATTCGGAGATGAACCTTGGGAGATGGGTAAAATACTATAGAAACAAGTGTTCAACAAGAAACACAAGTTTCGTGCATGACAAGAAACAACTCTTCAGCTGTGACCATGAAATGAAACTTTGTAAAGCGTCGCCAAACAAACAGTTTGAAATGGACAGTCGATAAGTTTGAAGATTTTTCGTGACAGAAGCAAGCGTATCACAGGTTATTTTTTTTCACTAGAAGCACACCACGTATCCGCGTTGTTGGCCACTGACTGAATTGTTTCGAAAACATGTACAAAACGTTGTCAATTGATTGACAAAATTGCGCAATTTTGGAATTTTACCATCGTGAAGCGGACAGATGCTTTTGTTCAAAGTTGCGTGAATTGTTTGTTGGACTACCAACTGCATGGTCGGATTTCGCTTGAACCACATTCGCTGAATGTCGGACATCGCCCTGTCGGGTGGAAATCAGAATGCACACATCACAATAAAACTTGTGCAAGTGATCCAACTTGGGCGCGGAATCCCCCACTTTCTGCCGAAGTGTACCTGAAGTTGGATCTTTCCCACGAAGTTCTTGTGAACACCTGGATTTTGAAATGCTCACCACACAGGTGCGTGTCTCTTCACAGCAATCTTTGGAGCGTAAACATGGACATCAACCCCAGGCGGAGGATTATCCTCGGCGTGAACTCGCTTCTGATTCTTGTTGCGTCGCTTGTCACGTCTTCGGGTCAAAGTGAGTTCAAAATGTTTTGTTCGCTTTTGACAAAACGTTGTTTTTTATTTTCCCCAAAAGGAACTTTTGAAGACTTCGTCTGTGAATGTACATGGATGTGTACGTATGTACGTACGTACGTACGTACGCTGTGTGTGTGTGTGTGGTGTGTGTGTGGTGTGTGTGTACACACGTGTGTGTGTATAACCTACGGAAGAGACTCAATCCGCCAATCCGCCGAGAGTGATGTCCCTGCAGACATGTCCAAAATGCGGCAATGTTTGTGTGAAGAAAATTACTGCGAGAGACACTTCGCATGTGTGTTCGTCGTGGTTGTCCTCCAACCCATTGGAGAGAAAATGTTCCTCAGAAGGAACTGAAGGGACCGAGGAATGTGAAGACCGGAGGACTTGGTAAGACCGAAGTACTCACACTTCGGAGTGTGTGGAGATAAGCGGTCGGGAATTTACAAAAAGGTCAGGGCAAATGGAAGGAATGTTTGGACGGGTTTTCATGTTGCCCCTCCCACGAATTGAGACCGACGGAACTTCAAATGGCGACTGGGTCGTGAGGTCGTGAGACTCGTCTCTGCTCCGTGAGTTCCGAGACGGCAATTTGCTGGGGATTCCACCATCGAGATGATGATGTGTGACAAATGTCATCGTTGTGAAAAAAAAACACGCGTTTTTCCTGAAGGAGAATAGTCCTTGCCCTCTGTTGCAGTGTGCTGTTGCGGAAAATCACATCTTCTTCTCTTTGTAACGTGACCCTTCGTTGCACCCTCCGGTGGAAAGCCCCTTCTGACCAGGTTCCGGATTCGAACATTGTCCCAGTCTGACACTCCTCTGTTACATGGTGTTGTGACTCAACCCTCCTTCTCCAAACGGAGAAGCTGACTGTGTTGGCACAAAAATTTTCACGCTTGTGGGAATTTTAACACTGCTTCGTCTGACCCGGTCTTGAACTGTCCGGAATCTTGCTTTGTTCATTGTTTCTGTTCATGGTTTCCCCCGTATCGTCTTGTCCTTGTTTGTCTTGCCTTGTTTGGAATTCACCCAATCTGGACAAATTTGCTTGCAAAAAATCGTGTCTGAATTGACTGATTCTGAAGTGACTGGTATACAAGTGGTACCTCGGTCTGCACACTCCAACGAAGACGACAATTTCGTCTTGTTCTTTGACAGTAATTGGGCCGGTTGTATATTGGTTTGGCCTTGATGTTTTTTCTCCTGAAGCTCAATGCATAATTCTGTCTTGTTTTGTTTCCAAGGAACTTGCACACACCTGGCAGCCAAAGACGGCGAAAACGAGTACATAACTTCACCAAATTACCCAGAAAATTATGACAAGTACGTATCCTTCTAGAACTCAGAACGAAAAACATCTGTTCAGTTCACACCTCCCGTATCTTTATCCTGCACCAAGTTCTTCTCGATCAACCACGAAAGTTTGAAAGTAATCAGTGTTTCCTTTGGTTTGCTTCAGTGACGTCAAAAAGTGTTGGATCATTGAAGCTGCGTACCCGTCACACAGAGTGCAGCTCGAGTCAGTCGACTTCCAGCTGGAGCGCGAACAGCACTGTGTACTTGACTATTTGGAAATCAGGGAAGGTGAGGCAACAAGACTGGATTCCAACAAAAGCAGAAGCGTATCCACGGATTCAAGCTCTTGCTGATAAAATATCTCAACCTGTTCCCTTTCGTTGCCTTGAGGAGCCAGTTGTAGCCAAGCGAAATGTTCAAACGTTGTTTCGGACATGTTTCTCAAGCGCAGATTCAAGGGGAGACAACCCCATTGGGGAGAGGCCAACTTGAAGTTTGAAAAATTTCTGAACAGAGAAAAAAGAATTGTGATTGTGCCACGAATTCAGGGGAATAAATTCATTTTTCCGGAGATCAGGGGAGATGGACCTTCACGACCCCACAGAGTTCGCCCCATCTACTCAATGACTGACCCAAGAACAATTCGCTTTGATCGAGTTCAGAATCTGCTGCGTCCTCTGACTTCGCCAGAGGCCGCCTCGGTCGTGCAAGCCTTTCTGTCTGGAGAATCTGATGAACTTAAAAATTTCCCCACGGCAGATGACCCCACATTTGGTGTTTCGCAGGGTCAGCTGGGGGTGATTTGATCAGCAAGTTCTGCTCTTGGCGTGGTCCGAGTGTGCCGATCACGTCGGAAGGCAGAACTCTCTACCTGCGCTTTTCGACAGACCAGACGAACACAGAGCGTGGATTTCGGCTCCGGTACACCAGCGTCGAACCAGGTGCCTTGATAGAACACAAACACATCCAGTTCAAACATTTCCCATGGACATAAGGAAGACCCAAATCTGGCGGAAGCTTCTGAACAATGTTTTGTGCGTAAATACATGTTGGGTTTGAAGACGTTCCCCCTTCCTTCGTGTAAATCTACTTGTTCCTTTCTGAGTCGAGACTATCCCTCTGAACAACGGATTTTTTCTCCTTGTAGCACCTGAGGAGACAACTGTGCATCAAGAGACTGAAGTTCTAACAGACGATTCCCCCACTGATTGGACGTCACCACCAAACCTGTACCTGCTCATCATCATGTGCGTGGTGGGAACCATGTTTGTCGTGTGTTTCGTCACTCTGATCGTCGCCATCAAATCGGACAAGACCCCGAAACGTAAAAGGCAAAGGCAGCCAGCTCACAGAATGTCGCCGTCGCAAGCGAGCAGTCAGCAGGAACTTGCTCACCACATCCACATTGATCACACCACTCACAATGAGACCCAAAGCTCCATCGGATCCCTGGAACCGACGGCTCCCTTGGCACACTACGGCAACGCCAATCCGTCGTCGCACCTTGAGACATTACCGCCGCCGCCGCCGCCGCCGCCGCCGTCTTACACGGTGGCGGTGAGAGACGCTTACGAACGGCCGTACATGGCGTACGGAGACGACTTCAGCTCCTTTGGGTCCCGCTGATTGTCTGCTGTCTTCAATCTGATTTTCGCTCATCTTGCCCAAGTTGGATGCCAAAAACACAGAACTGTTTCTCGTCCAAGCTTGCAACACACTGACAGGAAAGCAGGATCCCAAGCGGCCACGTGTGTTTCCAGGATGACAAATGCCAAAGATGATTTTTCATCTCATTGCTGGTTCAATCATTGATTGTTGAACAAAGATTCTCCTGTCTTACCTTCAGAAGAGAGCAAAAACGACTATTTCTTCAAGAAACATGTATTTTTACACATGCACCAACGAGTGAGGGAAGGATGAATCTTTGGTGACCGTCTTTCTTGCTCCTTTGTGATGACAAATACTTCGCAATGCCTGTACATGAGGATATTTACTGTTTACATACATTTATTCGGCTGCTGGCGGCCTCTACTGCACATGTGTATCACCATAACTGACACCGAACAATATATGTATACAACACGAGTGTTGAAATGCTTGCGTTTTGTTTCCAAACTTTCTCATCGTTTCTCAATCTATCTCGATTTTGCAAATTCAGGTCACGTTTGCGAAGTACTGGTGTTGCGTTCGTTTGATTTTTGATCACATATTGCTTAGTCGTTTGTCGTAAAAGGCGAAAAGAATCCCCCCTCCCACAAACAGGCCAGTTTGAAGGGAGTACACGAGGCTCATTTTCCAGTGAAAAATTTTCAGTGCTTTCTTGTCGACTCAAAGTTGTCAAAAACGCTGTACGTTTGTTTTCTGATAAATATCTAACTTGAAGTTCAGGTTCAGGTCTGCTGTCAAACTTCAGGTTTGTTTGATCATAACTTGAGGAGTCCCAAGTCACGACTGCACGAGCAATGCCCTCGAATTTGGGCGTCGGCCGTTAAGCAATAGAATGTATCTGGAACACGAAGACGCACCGAAAACCCGCAGCCAAGCATTCTGCGGAAGGATTACCGAAGCATGACGTGAGGATTTCATGCCAACTGGTGATGCCAAACTTTGCTCCACAGATGTTGACATTTAAAACAGAATGAAACCCTAATATGCGTACAAGACTACGTCTGCCCGTCCTCCTCTTCAAACAAATGCAGAGAAGAGCCAAGGGTTGTGCAAAAATTCTTCGGGCAAGGCGGAAATACTGTTGGAGAGAGAGAACTGTGCATTGGACATTTTGTCTTGTAGGCTCACAAAATGCACCCAGATCACTCTGGCGCAGGAAACTCCTCTGGGATGCAGGCCCAAAACCCCGTGGTGTTTTATTCTGCTGAAAATATAGGAAAGATACACACGTATACCCTTTCCATGTCAATTTGATGCAGCAAACTGGGCGCGCATCATCGCCATGGTTATCAGGGTTTCTGACCTCACTTTGCAGAAATTTCGGTGAAAGAGAGGCAAAATGACAGCGCCAAATTCTGCATGTGGTTTTCGCAAGGATTAGCGATTTGCAATTGTACATAAGTCACGTTCGAGGCACCTTCTGTCGCCAGGACACTTCCAATGGTTTTGTGGACCACACAACATAAGCTTCCCCGCACGTCTCGCAAAATTTTGAAACAGCCCCGGGAGTTCACGAGCGGGTTTGCTGATGCAGAGAAACACGCATCATTGCCTGTCTGGTTGAGCATTCGAAACCACGTCTGTGCACACATGAAATACACGAGAAGGGGCGCAAGTTTGCAAAACAACAACTAAATCTGAACAGACTGCAAAAATTCTGTTGAATTGTGTATTTGATCAGTGATGACGCATTGCTGTTGAAAAGAAACAAAACCAGCCTGAAGTCAAATCAAAAGTTTGGACACTTGCAGAGAGTACATGGCTTCAGTTCTGCAATTCCTTGCAGCGCTGCTTTTTGCAGTGGTACCTTTGGCATGTTCAGGTGAGTTGAAACATTTTGTATCCCAGGCAAATGGAATTTGTTTCTTGGGTCTGACAGTTTGGAGGGGCAAGAGAACCACACAAAGGAGGCCTCCCAATAAGAGAAACCGGATTTCTGATCACAAACGCCCAGTTCAATTCGTGTCCTTTTGCTGAATTCCATGCAGGAGGTAAACGTCACTGGTCGAACACAGATGATGACGGTTATTACGACCGAGACTGGCGAGAAAACGACGACTTTTATTCGCACAAAGATTACGATGAAAGCAGGTTGGTCATTTTCAATTCCAAGGATTCGGGTGTTTTTGTTGCAAGCTGAGACCAAGAACGTCTTGTTCCTATCCACAGCCAGGATTTGCTCTCCACATGCATACAACGCACACAATTTTGTTTTCAGTGGGATTGGAGTCGGAGCTTTGGTGGCAATCATCGTGGGCGGAGTTGTAGTTTTGCTCATCATAATCGGAGTGATACTCTGCTGCTTACTCCGCTCGCGACACAGGGCGAAAAGTATGGGGCGGATGCCAGAGCCTGTAGTTGTGGCCGCTCCACATCCGCTGTCGCATCACCCACCTACAGCTTCTGTCCAGGAAAAAACGAAGCCGTCCACGGCTGCACCGTCCACAGTTGCGCCGTCCATGGTGTCCAGGCCGCCTTCATACAGAACGAATGCACCCGCATACATACATCCTGGGACTGGTGAGGTGAGTACACTCTGTCTCCAACCTTCTCCTTTGTCTCATGAACATCTTTTTTCTTCGCGCAGAAACAGCATTTTCCCCATTGTTCACCACAGGAGCACATCTACGAGGCACCGGACCGGGATGCGGCTCTGAACGCGCAGGGCGTCCCACCCCCGAGCTACACGTTCGCAGTGAGAGACGGAGCCAAGTACCCGACCCTGCCCAGCGACCTGGGCCGGCCATGAAACTGAGATGATTGATTGGAATTGATCCCGGGGTTGTGCGTCGAGCAGAACACGAGTACATGACCTTGAGTTTTGAACGCAGGACGTGACGTTCATTCCGGTGAAATGTGAAAAGATTATACTTTATCTTGAATTCATACCTGAAGACCCTTGTGTCTGAATGTTTCCATCTCAACCACGAGGCTCGAATCTCCTGTACAGACTCGTAGGAAGCACACACACGAAAACGTAGACCACTCACGGAAGCAAGCGAAGCTCAAACCAGAAGCAGTGCGTGAGGCAAATGCGAGTGCGATGTCCATGTCCAAAGGGGTGGTGTGAAACGTAGCTGGCCCTGCATGAGCCTGGAGCTGCAGTAGTGAAGCAAACAACTGGGGGCAACCAACCCTCCTCTGAAAGCGTGACCACCCGCACACAGCATATATACGAGTATTTCAAGGTGACAACAGCACATTTTAGTGACTTGTACTCATTGCATTACCTTGTGAGGAGAAAATTTTAACTTGTTCAATAAATGTTCTGATATTTTATGTCGAGGATGAGTGTGATCTTATGTAATAGACCCACAGGTAGATAGAATGTGGCCTGAATTTGCCGTGTCAACAAGACAGCAAACAGTCGTATTTGCCCGCTCTCCATCAAAACGTCAGCAAGATGACTTGACTACAAAACAAAACTCGCCAAGTCGTGGTTCGCTCTGATGACGTCTGGTCGCGCACCCTCAGCATTATGAGGATTTCTCTTCTTCTTTTGGTTGTTTCTGGAATATTACTAGCTGTATCAACATGTGAAGGTAAATGAAACGTGCACCTTTTTTCGCTTTCCAAAGTGGTGTTCTTATTCGTACACGAAGCACTTCCACGCAGTGCATGCACATGAAGAACGTCGCTTTCCAATGGGTGGGGGCTGTCGTGCAAAGATATTTTAGTTTCGGGCTTTGTAGACTCTCAAGGATTTAAATTCCAAGCTCAAATTTCTTTGGACCAGCAAATTTGCTCAGTCAAATGCCGAACGTAACGCTCGAGAAACACTGCACAGGGAGAAAAATACATAAACTTCTGTCCGAGTTCCGGTGCAAAAATACATTTAGTGACTTACTTGACAGCCCACAGTCTTTGACGGCTCACAAAGTTTTGAGTCTGATGCAGCTAAACACAAGAGAGGACGCTGGGGCCGCCGCCCGACGACGACGCCCACAAACGAACAGCTCCTGAATGAGACTCGCGAGCAGCAGGACGGGAAGAAGTCACACCGCGACAGCAGCGGGGACGGGTGAATCTCTCGGAACTTTCTGATTCTCGAGGTTGCCACGTGAAAAAAATTAAGTTTGGTTGTCAAGAACTCGAATCCATTCAGGCAACCACGCAAACGCGGCGTTCTGCACCTCTTCTTCAGGGCGGCGCTGGCTATTGGGCTGGTGGCATTCATCGGCGTCGCCGGCGTCGTGTTGCTCGTCGCTGTCGTCGTCATGATCGTCCTGCTCGTCGTGCGGTCGCGGAGGCGCGCGCGCGGCCTCGTTGTCGAGAGGAACATGGTGCAGCCACACGACATGAAGCAGCCATACTGGTCCAAAGAGGTTGTTGAATTCACATCGAAAAATTGTGCTTCACTTGTTGGGGTTGATTGTCTGTTGACGACGACTGTCGCGAGTTTGCACCCTGGTACACTTTCGACCAAGACCATCGTTGCTTCTCCTTGTTTGCAGAATTCACACCACACGGCGCCACCACCGTCCCTCCTGGATCCACATGCCGTTGCGCCCCACGCCGACGTGCCGCCGCCCACCTACACGTTTGCGTTGCGCGATGCAGCGCGTCACGCCGCCATCCCAACCGAGCTTGCCGCACAGTCGTGAACACGGAAACTGAGGGCGTTTCTCGAGTCCTCATGTCTCGGTGAATTTCTTGCGTGCCAAGTCATTCTCTTGTCCCTGCATACTGGGACCACTCGAAGATAATCTGCCAAAGGCACAAGCAAGAGCAACTTTTTCTTTTGCAAATTCAAACATGATTCATTTCTTCCACTTTTCCATGACACAACTGTTGTCTGCCCCTCCCCAATAAAATTATTCTGAGATGAACTGTCACCATACCTTACAAAAAACGCGCCTCAGGCTCAAACAGCCGTTTTTGTGCCTTGTCTTTTTTAAAAATCGCAGAAGGCTTCCCGAATTGCAAGAGAAATTTGATTTGAGTTGCTCCTCCTGCATTCAAGGTCAAGGGATGGCTGCATGCATGGAAATTCAAGAGAGAACGCAACTCCTCAGTCGGTTACACAACGAATTTCTGAGGGTCAATGATTGGTCGAAACTGCAAGACTACATGACCATTTGAGTCTTTGTTGTTGGGTGCAGCATGTGTGGGTCTTGAAAAGTTATCCAAGTTCCCAGTGGAATCCTGAAGGCTGGGACACAGATGTGTACAGACCAGCATCCCATCACACGGATCACCATGGACGCAGGCTCTATTGATCTTTGTTCTCATTGTGAGCAACAATAATCGACCTGGTGAATCCTCCGTACGATTCTGTGACTGCGTTTGCAAGACGTGCCAACAATGCTGTGCTGTGTTTGAGGTTTGTATGAACACTTTTCTCCTTTCAAAGGTTTGGTCTACAGTTTCCGTGAAGGTGCAAGTCGCTCGCCTCAATGGCCAAGGCACAAGGGAACCTGTGTCAGTCATCACTGAGGTACAAGCTCGTACCTACTCAGATGTCATGTGTTACCACTTTGGCCTCAGCGTCTCATGCGTGTGGATTCCAGGTGACAAAGGACGAGAGAGACCGTGATGGAGTCAAAGTACCAAGCTGTGGATCTCCATGAGGCGCAGGCCGGGTCAGTGCCCGCACCGGACCCGTCCCTCCAGTCCGCCACGTCCGCCGCGCAGCTCGCCTGGCAGCGCGTCAACACCTTCCAACTCAACGGTGTCAAAGTGGAAACTCCGTTTGCTCACATGAACGTTACCCGGTTGAAGTGGTACTTCATAGGTTCTTTCATCATTTGGTCCTTGATATTCTACGGGGGATACAAAGTGTGGACAACCACCATGAGACCATTTTTGTGGGGGCCGCACATGGACACGCCTCTGTTGGACATAAACCCAGATCTGCTTGACAATCATCGAACAGTGAATGACAGTTCAGCTGACGTGAAACATGGCGAAGGGTTTAAAGCAGTAGTGCGTCGACCGGTCCGGAAGAAACCTGAAGTCGGAATTTTGGACAGACTGTTGTCTCGGAAGTCTGCGTGAGACATTCATGTTGCGACAGGATGCGATTTTGCAAGAAACACCTCTGCATTACGTTGTGTGTACGATTGTGTGTGGACTGGGGGTTACAGGAAAGCTTCGAGGGTTCAGGCTCCCAAAATCATGTCAAACGCTCGTTGGGGCCCAGAACTGCGCCCAAAGGGTTCCTCTTTCTGTTTTCTCTGACTTTGCACATGACAAAAAGACACCCACGTGGGAACACTGCATTGGGGATTTCAATCAACATAAAGGTCTACGTTGTATCATCAGAAACAGATGTTCTGTTGTAATTCTGACCACCATCACCAAAGCTGATGGTTCACTTTGTTCACTTGAACATGCCACTCTCCAGGTTCTGCGCCACAGACGCAGACTTGTGCTCACACAAATTTGAGGTCATGCCCTCCCCACCGTGCGTTTCCCCTCTCGTTTCTCATCTGCACGTTCAGGACACAATTTTGATTGCAAGAACAAAAACAGTTCGAAAGGTTTTCTGAATGTTGTTCGTCTTGTGTGTTTCTGGGATTTGAACACAGCTGCACGCAACTTATCATTGGGTGGCAGAAGCTTTCTTTATCGCAGTCAAAGCTGTTTCTATTCTTGACAAGAAATGCTGTTTTGTTTGGTCGTTTCTTCTTGCACCTGATCTCAGTTAATTTGAACTTGTCCGATTCGGAATGTCACCTGACATGGTGCAGTTGACGTTTTCCTTGGAAACACCAGCGCCCTGTCTTTTGTTGCAAATCGTGTCGAAACACAATCTCAAACGAATCTGAAGGATTTGTTCCTAGAAAACTCACACATTGATTTGGGCAAGACCGAATGTCATCATCATGGTGGTTGGGCTTGCCAAAGCCCATTTTGAGAAACATGGAGCCCTGGATGGGGCCGGGGGGATGGCGAAACAAACACTCGCAGGAATGATGCTGATGAAATTTGTGTACATGTACCTCTGGAAACAGTCAACTGAAGATACCAAACAACCAAAAACAAAGGAGCAAAAGACGAGACAAGCCACTGTGCCATGGCCCGGCCAGCCCAGATGGAAAAATCCAACAAATGATCAATGTTGGGGAACAACCATGGCATGCATGGCAGACAAAGAGGGAAGAAGGGGATTGAGATGTTGATGGGGGTTTTGCACATTGTGTGACTGATTTCATTCTCAAACTTTCAAATGTTGAATTTGTGAAGATGAATCCTCCAATTTGTTTCCTCCCAACAACAATGAATCTCTGCAGTTTGTCGTTTTGCTTGTAAATTTCTGAATCCGTTCAAGAGCCATTTTAAAATGTTTGTGCAAAAATAGTTTCTACATGAAGGCTGGGGTATGAAACTGTCAGATTTCTTTATTTGGGAGAAAAGAAAAAAAGAAGTCGTTGAGATGAACGCTTCTCAGCTCTGGTGTTTCAGCAAAGGCGAAAACCTGAGCTCTGGAAGGTTGCGCCCTTGAGCGAAGACAAATGGGCAACTTGGCAAGACGGTGCACATTTTGACACAATGCAATGCGAGGGTGGAAACTCAGTTCACATAAAATGCGATGCAACCATATCGGGAAGAACACGAGATTGTAAGTTGCCGACATCGCCACACCAAGACGGTTGCTGATGTGCCCATGGTGCACGTATGAGGGTCCTTATCAACTGAAGGTAAAGTACACAACGCAACAGAAAGCAGGCACAGTGCAAAGAACTTTCAAACTGATTTTTAGTCTGGAACATCCACATTTGGAACACATTCTTGGCAACTGCACCTACTCAACAAGCTTCGAAACGTGGAAACTCTTTGACCAATCAACAGTTCAGGAACCTGAACTTTTTGTCTGAATCTGATTCTGAATCGTTCAACCAATTATGTGCTCAGAATACCAACGTCATTTCAGTGGCATGTAGACAGACAGGCACACAGACACACACACGCGCGGCCAAAGCATAACATCGTGCACGCCACTGTCCAGAACCTGGACTGCTGGTCCATTAACCAGCAACCAACAAGGGCAACAAACACTCATGATGCAGGGAGGAAAGGCTGCAGTCGTTTCGTTTGGACTTGCCTCCGCACCTTGGTGTGCGGTTGTGTTGGAAAGAACGCTTCACTTTCAAAAGGTTGTCTCTGTGTTTGTCATATTTGGAAAACCAGAGAGTGGATTTGTTTGGCTAAATGCCTTTCATTGTGGCTTCTGTCCGCGTTGCCTCTGGCTACACTCCGCAGGTGCAGCTTCCAGCAGTTTTGCGTGGAAAGGGCTCAGCGCAGCGCATGTAGCTGTACATGTATGCAGATTCACCTTTTGTGGGCCTATGTGCTGTTGATTTTGCAAGATGAAGACGATCATGTTCACACAAGGTAAGACTGCCTTTCTTTTGTGATGACGAACACAAAACGCAACAAGGTACTTGCGTTTGCTGAAATGAACACAAAATATTGTGTTGGACTGTCAAAAGCAATGAATGTTGTTGAAACGCCAAAAAAATATTTTTACGATTTTTGTAAAACGGTGTCAGCTTCAAGCAACAATTGATGTTCAGTGTGAACGATGAGTCCTTCATTTGCAAGTTCCGAACATCTCGGTTGGGGTGTGCAGAAGGCAAACCGAACCAGGTTTCCAAAACACAGTCAAAAATATCAACGCTTTCCCCTGAACTGAGATGAACAGAAAAAAACGAAGGCGTTGAAACAAGAGTTGGAACACGAAAATGTTTTGGAGCACGAACAAGATATGCCAGAGCTGTTATTTGTTCATTCTGGCACCAAAAACAAAATCAAATACAAAAACAATATGCCGCGGCCTTCAACGTTGAGATCTTGACACGTGTGTGTTTGTTTTCCGTCTTTGAGTCTCTCGTAAAAGCCAAAGTCACAAAGGAAAACTATTCTACTTTTGACAGAGCGGCAAATTTTGGTCTCCTTGTTTCACGTGTGTATATCTAAATTTGCGCATGAGGAAACTCAATTCCTGATTCCTTTTTTGTGCAAACATTTGTGACATGTGAGACATTCACATCACGCCATCGTCTCGTGCTATGTGAGCGTCATTAGTTTCCTGCACTTTGTCCCTGAAAGATGTTTTATGGACATAGAGCACAGATATGGATGCATGAAAACCCAGTGACTCCATGTGTCGTAATGCCTGTCTCCCACGGGATCAGGCAATCAATGAAATTTGCGCAGCTCGTATGTATTATGTATTTTGTATGTGTGCTCCATTGTTTGTTCCTGCAGCGTCGATGCACACGATGCAGCTCTTGCTGTTTGCCTTCTCGCACACCTTCAAACTTTCATGACCTGGACAGCTCTTTTGCAAGGTTCTTCACAATGAGTGGCCTTTTCCTTTGCACCAGCAAATATTCCTGCAATCTCACAGCAGGCAGTGTTTGCAGACAGCTTCAAGTTTACTTTCTGTGCAGTTGGGATCCAAGGGGATCGTTTGTCCTTTCTTCCCCAAAATGGGTGTCTCTTGAACAGATGGCTTGCAGCATTCTCCTCTCCCCCCAAAAATGCACGTGCGAAAACTGTATTTACCTGTTGCTGTCTTCTTTCTGTCGGCCCAACGGACAGAGCAAATGTCAATCTTCTTTGCCAAAAGGGACGGAGTGACAGACAGGGTGCACCACAGCTTTTGCCACCCCAGGGTGAGAAAGTGCATGGAGGTCAGAGTGCAAAACAACAGCTCTGTTTTCAACGCACCATGCACGCTTTGTTTACAGTTCGTTCGTTGCCTGCATGCATGCTTTGTTTCGCAAGAATTGAAAGTAATAAACCCTCGCCTCGGCTGGAGGAAACTTGTTCCCGACCTCAGTGGTGCCGAGCTGCTCCAAACACGGCGCTGAACTTTTGCTGTTTTCCGTTAGTGAAAATTTCCAAAGATCTTTGCAATCTTGATATCTCAGAAAATACTTTGGTCCAGAGAGGAAACGTGTTTGACACACTTTTCCAATCCACATGCTTTGGTTGTGTACACCGAAGACGATTTCATGGGTTGTTCAAAGTGGCGCTGGCATTACGGAGCCATCGTGCCGCGGTGCAGCATTCAAAGGAAACAATCCAACCTTTTGCATGTCAATGAGTCTTCTGCACATATCCGCTCAAAGGTTTTAGCTTTTAGTTGAGAAACAGCAGACAGCCTCAAAGCAACAGGATGGGCAACTCAAAGGCATGATAAAAGTAAATCGACATCAACTGGATCATTGCGATCATGCACAAAGCGTTTGTCAATGGGCCACTTCGACTCTCAAAAGCTCCTTCGCACAATGTTCTGCAGCTTCCCCTGGGACCTCGTGTCAAAATATTTGTGGTGAATGGGTGTCTTCCATGTACTGGGGTGCAGTTTTGAAATTCGTTTCACAAGGACCCCTTTTCAAACCCGCCCCAAGTCGCCACAAGAAGATAAGCGTCGATATCCGACTTCGTCGCTTCTTTCAGGCCATGTTTTGCTTCGCTGAGACTCTGGGCGCAGCATTTCCCCGATTTTGGTTTTCTCCAAGGAAAGGTTGCCAGGCTCATTCAATTGATATGAGCAAAAAACCCAGTCCATCTTTGATTGACAATCACCTACGAAACGTCTCCAACGTTCGGAAGTTAGTTGATATGCAGATGGTCTCACGCTCTTTTATCGTGGTCTTGTGGTTAAATCTTTGGTGTGTGGCGCACAATAAGCCTGGCCTCACCCCATCATGTTGAAAGACAGTGAAAGAAAGCTGCCAAATCGGAATCAAGTTCCAATGAGTGAACAACCACACAAGCGAAGCGCTTCGCAAATTTGTTCCACGTGAGTCCAACAGGAATCAGATCGAATGAAATTGTGCGACAAACTCGTTCACTTTTTTAACACGTCTACTTTGATATTTCAGAGCGGTCTAAGACCACGAAGCGCAAGCCTTTCCGTCTGACTCAAATCCAACCTGCCAGACATTGAAGGACGAGGACTGAGGACGATGGGAGACAGGGGTCCTTACTCAAGAGATTCCTCCCGTGACCGTGGCTACACGAAGCACAGGTAAGCTGAACACGGATTGGAGCGTTTGGGTTGAGCAGACTCAAACGTGTACGATTACACGCCTGCTTTTCGTTTGGGTGAAAAAAAGAAAGCTTGAAATCGTTCTCCTTGATGATGAGACCAGTTCCAGGTTACTCCGCCCGCTTTCGTCGGCTCCCCTCAGAGTGATCACACGTGAAAATAGAAGACAAAATTAGACCCCAGAAACTGATTAAATTTTCTGGCACAACAGTCCTTGCTTTCAATGTTACGGAGCAGCCAAGCACACAACACGCCTCCTTCTCATTTCTGGACCGATTCAGTCGAAGCATGCTTCAGAATGGTTCTCAGTGGACCTAATCATTAGCAGGAGCTGACAATGCTCCGCAAGTAGTTCCCAGAATGGCGCTTATGTTGCAGAACTCATCAGTAAATCTCTGAGGAAAACGCGGCAGCAGTACAAACGTTTCCACAAATCCTGAGGTCTTCATCACTCGTTCCCAACTGAAAAAAGTCAGCTTCAAGACATTGATTATTTGATTGGAAACTGTATGTACAATCACCGTAGAACATGTCATCTTTGTGGCGAAAAGAAAAAGGCTTCTTTAGAGGATTAACAAGCATCCTGACAAAAGCTTTGGATATCTCAACTTGATTCACACTCTTGACATCACAGTGGACTGTGCATTTGAGGATTGTCGGACTGTATCGAGGGAGGCCCTCTTCAACAAATTCTGTTCAAGTGCGCAAGAACCATGGAAACTCCAGAGGAAAGGAATAAGTTTTTCCCATTCAAAATATTTTCTTGGTGAGTGGGGTTTTGGTGCAGACGCTATGTTGAGAACAAAGAAGGGGGAGAAGGGGTCCCAAAGGAAGTGAATTTGGTGTGTCACTCGGGATGTTGTGGACTGAAGGATTTCCATGAATATCCAAATGTGAACAGGCCCCAACACTCCAATCTATCAAAGACATCATCGTCAGCAAAAACGTCAAGCCGGCATAAATAACTGGGACATGTGGGCAGAAGACCCGAACGGCACTGCTGAAACTCCACATTGAAAAGAACAATGCCCTCTTCGTGTTCGCAAGTTGTTTTTTCTTGGGTGGGAAGGCATGGTTTGTGTGCTTCCTCAAAGTTTGCTTTTGTGCCACGGAAGATTGTGTGATTTCATGAAATCACCCTCTCAGGTGACCACTCTCCATTCCAAGCAGTGGCTCTCTGCGAGAACTTCAACTCGATGCACTGAAGTTCGTTGTGTAGATCTACGCGTGACGTGAATGAAAAAAGCTTGCTGCTGTCCTTGCGGACTTTTTTTGAGTCCAGGGTCTGGTTGGTGTGATTTTGATGTCGATTGGACAGGTTTTGGACATTGCTACGAAGGCGTCTTTTTGGGCGCTCTTCAATTGCGTCTGCACTCTTGTGCAGGTGCGTGGTCCACAGGCGTGTGGAAGTTCTGCTTGGACGTCTGCACTTTTTTGTGCCAGGCCAACCAGAGAAGCAGTTGGAGAATACGGGAGGGAGGGTGCTTCAAACCAGGTTGGCAGTCAGAAAAAAACTGAACCAAAAAATTCCACCAAACAGAGAATCCTCTTCACAAGAAGGAACACCAAGAGCCTCTTAACAGGCGAAAAAATTATTGATTAGAGGTCAGAAATTTCCTCAAATGAGACTCCTCTTTCTTGTGCTTCAGGATCTCCGCCAATGATGACTTTTGTGCAAGTGGTTGGAGAATACCGTTCTTTTTTTCTGAGAATCTTTTGCATCGTTTTCTCGCCTGTTCCCACGTCTCCACAGTTCCCCCACTTGTTGTCTTGAGTCGTCCATTTCCCATCATTTCCCAACATTTGCGATCCACAACCGGGACAACAACGCCGGCAGCAGAAGCCTTGATGCACTCACAGCATCACAGGGAAACGGCTGATAAATAGCTGGTCTGTTTTGCTTGTCGAATCCGGCCATAGGAAAATAAATGGCTGATCAAAAACAGCACAAGAAAATCATTTCAGCGCCGGAAGCGCACTCATTGAATCTCCTGATGGCATTTTCACGACAATGGCTTGTCACAATAAAATTTATCGAAAAGGTCGACGACATTGTTGGTGCGAAACTTGTGAATCAAACCAGCCCTTCAAAGTTTGGCCTCACCTGATCTGAATCCGTTTTGGTTTTTTTGTTTTCTTTTTCATCACAAAAACACCGGGCAATTGACGAGAGTCTGCTGACCTGCCCTTTGAATCCTGCCCTTTCGATCACCCTGCAGTGGGGATCGGCAGGTGTTTGGTAATTGTTTTCCATCCTCATTCTTTGCCGACACGAGGGCGAAAACAGATTCTTTGCTCTGCCAGAGACTGTGGATACACCTGTTTCCTTGGTTGCCCCCTCGTTATCTTTGAGACTGAAAGAAAGCGCTTTGAAGTGGGATTTGTGTTGCGAAACACAACGACAAAGTTGAACTGGATCCGAAAAGGCACAACTGTTGGTGAAGGCAAAACGGAGAATTTCAGTCGCTCTCTCAGCGTTCCCTTTCGGTATTCGTGTTTTCATGAAATTGTGCACAGCTTCAGGGCCTGAGGTCTGAGTCTTCAGTGGTGTGTATATTGGCTCAGAAGAAATCCTGGGACATTCTGCACTGGCCAATCCACTAATGTCCCTCTGTTGCTCGTTCGTTTATATGTCCACGAACCTGATAGCTTTCCACGTTGCACCTCTATGAACGTAAAAGCTTTCGGGCCAGTATTAATTTTTTATGAGGCATATTTTTGGATGAACAGAATTGTGATGGAATGTGTCCAACAACGCCATGCAAACAGGCATGTTGTGTGCACCCTTGGTCACGCATGCTCGGGGATTCCAGCTTGCTCAAGGTTCGAAACTCGGGGGATTGGGCAACTCCGCAGACGGAATGTATTGTTGGCATTGACTTTGTTTTGGTTTTAGTTTTGGTATTTTTTTGTGAGATGTGGTCCCTACAATTTACAGGGCTTTCCGTGGAATGTATACCGCCCTCCCACAATTCACCTGTACACGGAGAAATAATCTCGACAGTTTGAATACCTGGGGCACGTTAAATGGGCCAAAATTTTTCTGATTTGGCATTCCCCACGAGGCGCGCTTTCTCAGACGAGGGGTTCATGGCTTTGCCTTCATCCTGCGGCCTTTTGGTTTCAATCTGAGCCTGCGTACACGATTCTTTGGACTCTGCAACAGGAACAAACGTGTTGTTCTTTTTTTGGACACACAGGTGTTCTGAAGTGGTGCGCAAGTTTTGAGCTTGTCCGACGCCCCCGGTGTTTTTTTCTCACAAACATCACCCAAGCAATTTGCATTGTGATCAACCTTCTTCACCAAAAAAAGCCTGCATGTTTGCGAGATTCTTGTTCAGTCAGAGAGGCTATTTTCTGTGGTGAGGGGCGTTTGGGGGGAAATTTGATGAGAACCTGCCTATTTTCATAGGTTTGGAAATTGGGTTTTGTTCAAAAGTATCGAAATAAGGCAACCTTTGTGTGTTGTCTTCCTTAAAAAAGAAATCAGAACGTGCGTGAAGCCAGCACAGTGAGTCGTAATGAGATGACGGAAGGAGGAAACAACACCGTATCCTGGCGCTGAGTCAGTGCACAGAACCTATCAATAGCCTCCTGGGAATAAGAACAAAAGGTAGGCTGCGATGCCGATCAATACAGAATGTTAACTGCAAACTGTGTACATATCATTCTATCATAACCACAAGGCACAGCTTCAGGAAGAGTAAATCCGTCAGCAGAAGCTACAAGAGTGTCATTTGGAAGACTCGGGGCTTTGGCAGCTGTTGACGAGCGGCTGGAAACTTCGAGTTGAGTGAATTGATGGACCGTGCCTTGTGGCATGCTGAAGCTGGCCACACACGCTTCTGAGCTCTCGTGTGTGCTGGACACTACAATTGGAGTGATACACCTCCTTCCATTCAACAACAAAATACGATGACATTGTGGATACGTTGATAACTGATCAGCTGGATGATGTGACGCGATCAGTCTGGGAAATGCGGAACACGGCGAATCTGGATGATGGATAAGGAAGCGGAAACCAGTCAATTTCTTCCATTCAAACTGTTTTCATGGTAGGTTGCGTGTAGTTGCACACAAGAACAACACTTTTTTTCCACATTTGCTGGTTTAAGAAGAGTGAAACACGAACTACACATCACCATGACGCTACGCCAGCTGTGCTGAGAAGTTACATGCAGTTGCAGTTTCCAAAATTTTCTGACATCTTGCAACCTTTGTTGTGAGATTGGTGACACCTTCGTGCAAACTCCACGAGCACGAATCGACTAGTTTACGAATCTACCAGTTGCATGACAGAATCTGTGCAGATAAATGAGACAGAGATTGATTTTGTCGCTGTCCAGTTGAGTTTCTCACATGCTGTCTCCGTGCCGGGGACAATTATCTCACGAGACGTATTGCAAAAGCACTCACCTGCAGCATGAAATATTCATGCTTTTGGGAATTAGACAAGTAGTCAAGTAGTGGGGTTAATCATTCTGATCGTGATGCTTCCGGTTGGAGACCGTCGCGTGAATTCTTGATGAACTGAGAAAGGTACCGGGCAAGTGATACCTGGCGTAAAAAGCCGAATAACTGCCGCACGTGGGTATGGAACTTCGAATTGACCTTGGTGATCATCACTGGTAACAAGGGATGACAGAGGATACAAGCCAATCGGGAACAAAAACTTGGGTTTCCGTGCACCAGAAAAGTGTGATGACACACCGCGAACGAGCAAGCTGAAAGAGAATACCTCCTTTGAAGCGCGACCCCCTCGTGATCTGAAGCCAAACAGTCATCAGGTGCAGAAACTGCTTGTGTGTTGTGTGTCTCAGTCTTGGAAGACTGTGCGGTTTGCATGCTTGCATGGCTTCCTTCTCTGCAGCATGTGGAATATGGACAAAATCTTTAAACTTGATTACTTTGTGAGAACAATCACGAAGTTTTGGTGTGTACAGACCCATAACCGAACATCAAAGCCGAACCTGCATGCAGCCGATCCCTGTAGTTCTGGTGTGCACATGGGGCTCAGCTGTTGGGATTCGCTGAAGCAAACAACAAAATGCAAACATTTTTACTGTGACTTGTCCCGGCTGTCTGGTTTGTGAAGTCACACGTAGTGCATGGAGATCAGACTGCAGGCATGCAAGCTTCAAACTGCAGTACGAATTTTTCCGAAAAAGAATGTTGTCTCAGCACTCGAGACCAATGTTCAAGGAGGAGACCGGCCATCACTTGTGGAGGACTCGAACGTTTTTGAGGACGGATGTTGTTGTTTTTCACAAGGCTCTTTCGGTCCTTGATTGTGCACATGAAAGACTGCATGCGTGGCTGTTTGGATGTGGTTGACATCACGCATTAGCAAAGAGGGACCGCAAAAGAGACGTGGAACACGGAAACTTTGTTGACGCTCCTCGTGAAACCATTTTGTTTGACACGCAAACCTCGTTGCCTAGAAACACGCAACTCAGCAGTACATGTAAAATGTAAATTGCAGCTGCATCCCACGTCTGACATTTCACAAAGAAAACGCCTGAAACCAACCATCACGCGTGTTCTGTTTTTAATCAAGGAGCAATATTCTCCCATTTCAAGAGACTGTCCCAGCGGATTCAGGGAGTCCGGTGGCAGTTTTGCACGCTCTAAATTTGAGTGTCTGGTGTAAATGTTTACACGCTCAAGGGAGACGATGTCAGCACCATGCATGCAGGTGGAGTCTCTTCCTTTTCAAGCACATCCCTGCAGGTGAAAATTGATCTCCAAAAAAGTGTCTTTGAAGTCTATCACTGTAAGAGTCAGGTTCCAAACTGGGCTTGTTGAAATAGAAATTCCACTCCAATGTTGTGTCCTCTTTCTGGAATAGCGCTCGTCAGCCTGTACAAACGTGTGCCACTTTGTACCGGGCCCGCATCTTGTGAACCTGATCAATTCCCATTACATGCATCTGTCGCAGAACAGTTCCTCTTCTTGCAAATTCATTTCTTCAGGTGTGTGTCAACCCCAGGCAATGTTTGTGGGAGCTTCGTGTACCCCAAATACCCTTTCACTGCAGCCAAGAGCTCCAGGTGGAGACAATGTACCGCCTTCCCCGGGCTTTTGCAACCGAACTGTGCATGTAGGGTTCGCAACCGCATCCCGATGGCCACCAAACGAAAACAGTCTTTCACCTGGCAAAACCAGAACATACTGCCTGCACCAATGTCAAGTTCCCTTGATGAGTATTCCTGGGTCATTGAAACAGATGATGACTGGGGAAAAGCTGCTGATATTTCACATGAAAAACGTGGTTCATCGACCCTGGCATGTGTTTGTTTGCTGAAGTCCTTTCGTATGAAAAAGGCCAAATTTTCCAGTGCCCAGACAACTTCACCCAGGCAATCTCGACATCTGGGTGTTTTTGACGCCCCCCATCTGCAAGAGAGATCACTTTCAGCACATCTAAGTCGGAGTTGGAGTTCCACATACCGAGGATCAGAGGACCACTGTCCAGCTCATTACTCTGAAGATCTGCGAGTTCCACCCTTTATGAATGTGTTTTGGTCTTTGCAAAACAACGAGCTAAAGAAACACAAAATGATTGTCATGTGTGACACGACACCATTCCTTTCCGCAAAAGGCTTCAAAGCTCACAAAGGACGGCGCCGCACCTGCCTCCCGTGCGGTCCATACATCTCCAGAATCGCGGCCCCACTCTGCCTTGTCGAGGTTACGACGATTGCAATTATGTTTCGAGCGCCTGATCCCCTGATTAATTGATAAGCCTCTCAGGTGCGGCGGGAGGCTGCTTGCCCCGCGCCCGACAGGCGGCTCTGCATTATTGGGTGGAAGAGATGCATCGGGCCACAAAAGGTGTCGAACTGACTTTTATTCACAACCTTGGTGGATCCGTGACACAAAACCTTGCGCCTTTCTGAACCTGTTCGTCACCGTGCATGCTGTGCTTTCTCGAAGCAGTGTGCCGAGGATTCACGTGATGTTGGAAACTCTATAGGCGCAATCTCCTTCTCGTGGCGTTGACGAGGATTGTGATGTTCGTGTCTCGAGTGTTACATTTCCAAATTGGATGAAAGTCCATCTTTCCACATCAGACAAAATGATTAAACTGTGCTTTCCATTTCATTGCTGTAATTTGATCAAAAAGGTTGAAAAAGGCAACAGTTTTGTGCAAAGAAAAGCTTTCGTGTGCAGACAAGATTGTTGCACCTTCTTGTCACGAAGTGTTTCTCAGGAGCTCGAGCTTCTCACCTTCTGGGGTGTGTTTGTTGAAAGAGTTCTTTTGGTGGAGTATAAATTTCGTGAGTGCACGTCCACCATCAATAGATTGGGATAATCTTTTGAGATTTCCACACGACTTGAAATATTGGTGGCCACCCTTCAGAAAGTGAGATCATTTCTTTGCCTTGTCCCGTCCAGGTCTGATTGACCAAAATGTTCAGACTAAGAGGACAACATACAACAGGCACACACTGCGCTTTATGCACTCTGTTTTTCTGGGGGAGGGATGACCTTCTGTGCACACGATACTTGGTTCACAAATCTTTGGTTTACTCCTGACGGAGACAAAAACACTGATGTTGAATCTGTTGTGCAGAATTGCTCAGAGAACAGTGATCCACAACAGGACGTTCCAGTCCCAACACAACCGACAAAGTCATTGTCAGGTGCGTGCAACAGGTGCCTCATCTGAGGGTGGGGTCTCGTGGGTGATCAAGTGCAGGAAGGTAAAGTTAGACAGGCTTCATACTGGAAACGAAACCACCAACAGTCGACCTCCTTTTCTGTGTTGCCTCAGATCACCTCTGTACGTTATATCCTCATCAAATGGCACAACGCCCAGTGACACGGACCGGACGTACTGTCTTGACAACCCCACTGGTTTGTCTCTGACTTGTCCGAATGGAATATTCTGTTCGAGCTCTCCAACACCTGAAGAATATCTGACCCATTTCCAGTTTTGGCCTTGGAAAATGGTTCTTGTGATTGTGAAACAGAAAGGTCTGTTGGAGCCTGGAGTCTCGTCGCACCCAGATGAGGACTGTTCCGCAGCAGCAGCAGCAGCTCCTCGAGCGTTCCGAGTCCATGTCTCTTTCCACCGTGACGTGAAGGTGAATGGCTCAATAATCTCCACGTAAATTATGCAATAAATTCGATGCTGTGTTTATGGATGTGCGTGCTCGCACCTATCAATATCCAGTGCAGATCAACGGAGCCCAACTCTCAAGGCTGTGCACAGAAGTTCGGCACAGCTTTGAACAGGGGTGAGTCGGTCTGCAACGATGACGTACCAGCGCAACGCTCTGAAGTGTGGTTTGCAAACCTGATGCCTTTATCGATGTGGGACGGGGGAGTAATCCTCGGGAACTGTTCTGCGGGAAAGAAGCCGTAAAACATCAGACATGAAGACAGCCAGTTACGATTGTACACTCGCATCCAAAGCGCTTTTTGTGCGTCTTCCTTCACTGAAATGTGACATCTCGACAGTCGTGTGCTATCCTGTTTGACTGAGAAAGTTTTTTTTTCTTTTTTGTGGAAGGTGGCTGGAGATGAATCGTGATTTTGGACCACAGAATCATGTTCACCTCAACGAGTCATGTGTCATCTTTCAAGGATAAAGTCCCGTCTGTTTGACTTGCCAAATCACGATTCGTTTCGTCAGTAAATGAATTTAGATCTACATCAGATCTTGCTTGCAGCCACGGGCGTATCAATCGTGAGTCCCTGACACACGACACCACAGACAGAACTCTTTTTCTTTCACTTTCAGGACATCAATGGCGAGCGTCTCGTCGTCGAGGAGCGGCCGCAGCCCGTCCGACCTCACAGCGAACACAATGAGCACCACCACGTCAGGCAGCGCGCATCCCGTATCCAGCGCGACAGCCGGAGGGAGCAGCGGTGCTGGGGGTGCTCGAACCCTGCACAACTTGTCTAGGGACCCATCCAGGGACCAAGTCCACCGCGAAATCATAGAGATGTCCAAAACGATGTCTCGGGAGCACATCGATGACCTTCCTTCTCCCAGGGAGTTGCGGACGCAAGGTCTGAGCCGGGAAGACTCCCGTGAGCGGGCCGTCCTGACCCATCCCCGAGAGCCTTTGCGAGACCAATACCGGGACGGGAAACACGAACACACGAGAGACCAGTTTCGTGAGCGAGATCGTGACTCAGGACGAGAGCAGATTCCCGATCAGATTCAAGAGGAACAGCCACGTGATTTCCATCGTGATCAGGCACGAGAATATTCGCGAGAACAATCACGCGACAAAATTCCACACCACGATCGCGACTTGTCGCGCGAAAGAATCCTCAACCGCATGTCATCCCTGGATCGGGTGTCCATGGGATCGATGGGATCCTCCAGCAAAGACTTTGCGCCGCGGGACAGGCGGCTGTACCGCGGCACGTCGCTCGACAGACACTCGTCGCTGGATCGCGCCTCGTCGCACGTGTCCAGCACCAGGGAGTTTTCTTACGACAGTCGGATGTCTCTGGACAAGTCTCACGAAACGATGATCTACCCTTCTCGAGAATACATCAACCATGATGCCATCAAGCAGGACGAGTCGGAGAGGTGCTTGAACAACGGCTGCCACAGCAAGACAGCCAGTTTGAGGGACGTGTCTCAGCTAATTGAATCTATGGAGCAGAAAGTACCACCACAGAACGCGGTGCGACCACAGACACTTCCAGTGCAGAGGCCGAAAATGGTTTCTCGAGGCAATCAATTCCCGCCGAGACCTTACATTCGCAAGAAAGCGCAGTCACAGAGCCAGGTTCCCGAAGGAGAGGAGGAAGAGGAAGAGTTGTTTCCGACGCTCAAGTCCGTCTTCAGACCCATATTCAACTGTCTCAAGTGTTTTGGTCTCATGTGGAAGGAGCTGGAGCAATACCGACTTGGTCTCTTCACGGTGCATTCGGTCTTCGTGTTGTTGTTGGCCTGGATTAACGCGTGCAGGTTCTTTGCCGTGTACAGCGACAACACGACGTACGGTCCTGGATTACTCGTGAAAATACTCATTCACCTGTGGATGCTGCAAATGGCGGTTGGCCTCCCCTACTGTATCTTCACATATCAGGAAAGCTTGCACAAAATCATCAAAGACTGGGAAGCTTACAAAATTCAACACACTGGGGTGTCTTTGAAGTTCATGAAATGGTTTTGCTTCAAAGTGTGCATTTTTGGAAACGGCATTTTTGGAATATTTGGTGTGATTTGTATCATTGCGTCACTGGTCAAACCCCCGGATCTGATGTACATACTCTTGATTCCGTTCACCTACGACCGGAGTCCTCCAGCCTACGCCTGGTTTCTCTACTACATCTTTCACTTCTACATGGTGGCGGTCTGGCTCCAGCCGCTGCTCATTCTCATCACAACCACGGTGCTACTAGCCAGGGAGTTCAACGAAGCTGCGAAGAAGTTGGAATCATCAATCAAATCTGCCCGCAAGGAAGGCACAGTAAGTCACTGGAATTCCTCGGGAAACAAAGTGACTGCCATTTTGTCTCGCTTCGCGTTTCCAGCTGAATGGAGATGGATAAGGCCCATTGAGTGATCATTCTTTATTCATGGTTTCTGTTCGGCAGAGAAACTGCGCAACACAAATTGTTTCCAATCAACGTGCATTGCAGTGAGACCCATGCAATGTACTCAAGATCTGAAAACTCTCAGTCAATTCCCGAACAGTGCAAGATCGCACGCTGTTCTGTTCTGGTGACAGAGTGGGATTCTCCCCAGTGTCTGTGTGTATCCGATGACTCTTAGTGCCTCCAACGTGAATAGAATAAGTCGTCTGCACAAAAGTCATCCAATTTGCCTGAGTGCTTCGTAAAACACATAAACATGACGGATTTCCTTCCTTGATTTTGACTGTTAGTGAATGATATTGACTCCCGACAGTGACCCGACTTCAGCAACTACGAGCGGAATGCCAAATCCCGACAACACGGTACCCAGTTGACACTGGAACAGAAGGAACTTTGAGCCAAGCGACGACAGTCCGTTGACCTGGAACTTCATCAAGAAAAAGCACACATGAATCTGAATTTTTTCCTCATAAACATGGTGTTGTCCAAGCAATGAGCAAATGGACGTCTCCCTTGTAATCTTTACTCGATGCTTTCCTGGGCAACCAGTTTGCGCGTCTGTATACACGTGTACGTACGTGTCTGTACAGTATGTGTGTTTGAGCCTCAGCACCACTCTTCCACTGCAGTTCCACCCGCAACTGTGCGATCTGGAGGGGTTCCGGCAGCGTCACCTGCAGCTGTGCAGACTCGCCGACAAACTGGACCACATGCACTCCGCCTTCGTGCTCGTCACCTTCGTCATCGACGTTCCCTCCATCCTCATCCTCATCTCTGTGAGTGTTCGTCTCTCTGGCACGTCCTGGGACCTACCGGTGTGGAACTACTCGTGGCCTTGAACAAAGCAAAGTTTGTCAAGTTCACAGTCCGAAGGGTTCAGTTTTGCAAGATTTAGATCTGCTCCAATCTGCGATCCTGTAGTTCGTGGACATTGACGTGTATTTTGGTGGTGTCAGTGTTCACAATCCTGACCCAGTTGCCTTTTCAGCAAATGTGTTGGCAGAAGAGGAATTCCAGAATGTTTGCGGGTGTGGGACACAAGATTTTGCAAGCTCACTTTGCTTTCTCAAGGTTGCAAGGTTCCTTTTGTCACTCGACTTTTCCTCCTGTTTGCGTGGTATCTATTGAAAAGCTATTGCTGCTGAATTTGGCTCCAGCTTCAAACTTCAAATTTTGAGCTGCTATAGACAGTGTGGTATTTGCGAAACCTCGTGACCAAACGTGGTCGCCTGCGATCGTGTACTGAGTTTAATTCCGCAGACGTGAATCTTTTTTTTTTCTACAAACAAGTTCTTAACACGGTGCTACAAATGGGTGACCTTGCGCCAGCACACATTCCCCACAAATGAGGCAATGACCAAGAGGTATGTGCCTATTGCAGGTTTTAATCTTCCACGATGGCAGCAACGCGGAGGACATGAAGGCTTTTGCTGCGGGAGTGGCGTCCTTCATCATCCTGCTGGTTCACCTGGTCGCTACCACCATTGTCAGCGCCTCCCTAAATGAAGCGGTGTGGAAAGCATTATTTTCACAGCCACACACGAGCAAAACAAGCAACGGATTGAGTGTCCGTGACTGTCACGAACGTGCCTTCAGGAATGCAAAGTGTGTGGTTTTGGAGAGTCCGAGTATATCATACATGCCGTGTGCTGTTTTCATGCGTGTGGATGTTAAATATTGCATCAAGCTGATGGGGAAAGCTGCTCTGTTGACGGCTGCACCCGGGTTCTATCTAATTTCCTCGACTTCCCAACACTGTTTATGGGAGCATTCCGACGAGTGAGTTTGGGTGATGAAAATCTGGAACATTAGTTGGGCCGGTTGGTTTTAAAGAGATCGTGAGCATGAAGTGAAAAGAATGATGCTGGACGTGATGTCTATCCAGATCAGCCCGCAGTGATCAGATTTGTCACACCACATCATTTGGGCATTTGAGAGATAAATGCTTGAACTCTTGGAAACTACCATGCTGCCTTAAACCCATCAAACCTGTTCGTTCTTTTGCAGGCCATTGCGCCCAAACGATTGCTGCATGACGTTGACTTCAGTGTTCTCACAATACAAGAGACAACGTCAGCACAGGTATTCGTCACCAGAGTAACATTCGACCACATGGGCCTCACGATTTGGAGGATGGTGAAAATCGACAGGAACGTCTTGGTGCTCGTAAGTGGACAACCACAATCTGTTTTCTCTGGCAATTGTCAACAATTGTCAGCACATGGGTGTTTGTTCCAAAAGTGTGCCGACTCCAGAAACACACGGACCTTTTCCTTTTGTCTCAACCACTTGTGTGTTCAGTCTTTTTTACGATCAAGACAGATAACACAATTTAAAATGCAGTTTGTGTCTCAGCTGTGTCCAACTAATTCCTCTTCATTTCAAACTCAGAAATAGAAGCGTGAGCCTCCGACATATCACGTCAGGAATGAATCTCATGAGTGGAACATGAACTAATTTGTCATAACTTTCACTTATTTTGTGACAATTAGACTCTGAAATGAAGAAGTGAGGCACGCAAAGCCGACACGTGTTTTTTCCGGAATGCCTATTCGCGGCTGCATGGTCGTGTTCATTCCAGGTGTTTGTTCTCCTCATCGCGTTCGTGTTGGTGCTGTTCAAGTTCGCTCTGGTCGTCGCGTACTCGCAGCCTGGGACGGGCGTCGGCGCTGAAATCCCGGACGTGCTCACGATGCTGAACAAAACAACGGCAGCTCCTCCGATATGAAATGTTGAAATCAATCGAAAACGTGTTCATTGAAGTGGTGTGTCTCTTCGACTTGTGATAGATGTGCGCGCGTACACGTACGAGGCATGTTTTTTATATTCCCGTTGTTTCGCCGATTCAAAGACGAATTCTCCATGGATTTTTTCCAAACTTTTAATGAAGACAAAATGCATGCCAACAATGCCAACAGCAATAAAATGATCATGCCAAACAAACTTAAAAGACCTCAAAAATGAGTCTGAAATTCAAGTAAAGCAGGTGCAACGGTGGAACACGATTTCAGCATGCAGTCAATCTTGCTCAGAGTCACTGTCTTCATCCGTCTCCTCAACCTGGACCACTTCAATGTCAACGGGGACATGCATTCCTTCAAAATAAGCTCCATTTACTGTCAGACACTTCTGCCAACGGATGGTCAAATCCCACATGGCTTGGAAGAAGAACTGTTTGGGCAGTTTGCGCATCAGTTGGAGAGCTTTCTTTTGGAGGTCCTCAATGGTCTTGAAGTGAACCCCTCACAAGGGCTCCTTGAGCTTGGGGAAGAGGGCGTAGTCACATGGGGCGAGGTCAGGGGAGTTGGGGGGATGGGCCAAAATGTTGATTCCCCACTCCTCAAGTTTTTTGGCTGTGTCAAATGCGGTGTGCGGACTAGCATTGTCCATTTGGAGAATGAATGTGTGTCTGTCACCACTGGGGGAGGGAGCCCAGAGGCGGGGGCGTTTCCTCCGGATGGCTTCCTTCATCTTGGACAGTGTGACAATGAACCTCTCAGCAGTAACAGTACCTCCTTTCTCCAAAAACTCGCTGAAGATGATGCCCTCTTGATCGAAAAACACAGTCAACATTGTCTTTTTTGCGTTGTTGGCGTGCCTTGGATGCTGCAGGCGTTGTTGTCCTTTCTGCAGCCACACAGAACTCTGCCTTTTTGTCTCCTGTTCAAATGTGCTGAGCCAACTTTCGTCGCAGGTGACAATTCTTCCAATAAAATTGTCCACATCTCTTCACCATCTGGTCAAATTTTCATCGCACAGTTGAGCTCGGACCTCCTTCTGTGTGTCACTCAAAAATGTTGGAACCAGGCATGCAGCTCTTTTCCTCAACTTGAGGTCCTTGCGCAGGATGTTGAATGTCACAGTTTGACTCAAGTCTGCCTCGGAGGCGAGTTCTCTGACACTTCTGCGGCAGGAATCTTCAAGCAGGGTACTCACTCTGGAAATGTTTCCTGCTGTCCTGGATGATCTAGGACGTCCAGGTCTTGGCAAGTCAGTGGTTGGTGTATTGGGGCCTCCCTCTTTGAAGCGGCGGTGGCAGAATCTCACCTGAGTTTCTGACATTGTCTTGTTGCCAAAGACTGGTTGCAGAGCACGGAGACATTCACTTGGGCGTTTCCCAGACTGGACCAGGAACTTGAGGGCAATGCGCTGTTCATTTTTCTCAACCTTAGGATCCATTGCATCCACTCCAGGAATGACAGAAACAAGCAAAAGACAAATCATAAAACGCATTTTCTCACCTGCGACATTCGGATCGCTGACAAGCACGCAGTGACCTATTTTGGGATCGATCTGTGCACTCATTGACACCTGTGTGTGCTCACAAACTCATCTGTGTCAACGGAGAGGAAGATCGAGAAGGCATTCCCAAGATTTGGTCAAAAACCGCGCAAAATTGACGACTTGATCGGCGAAACAACGGGAATATAAAAAACATGCCTCGTATTCATCCTCTGAAACTGCGCGACAGTCTCTGCAGAGAAGGAACTGCATGGAGTGGAACAAGCATGTTTTGTTCTGAGAGGGAGCCGCATGGATTTAAAGTGCACAGAGACTTGGTAAACACTGCCACATGCTGTGTTTTGGTGAAGCTCAATTGATCATTTGAAAGAAATGAACCTGAGAAAGACGCAGAATTGCCGTGCTTTGCAGAACTTTGTTGTACAAGATGGTGAAGCGGTAACTTTTGCGTTTGTGCTGATTGCCTCAGTTGTAGACTAGACTCTGGAATTCCTTGTGTTCCTCTCTTCAATCTCAATGTGGCATATTAGTCAATAAAGTTTTGCAACAACCGTCAGGTGAAGACCTTCTTCACAAGCAAATGCCATTCGTTTTTCTTTTTTATCAAAAACAAACGAAAAGACAGAGCAGCTCTGTCACTTGACTCTCACGTCCTTTGCTTTCCATGATTTTCTCTTGTTATCTTCACTCAGCACGATCTTCACTTGTTCATGTTCGTCCTGTCTGGTTGCTGTGAGCGAGTGTCTCAACGTTGCACACATCAGGGAGGAATGGCAACCTCGAACAAGAAGCTTCACACTTTGTACGTGTATTCAAAAGGGATTTCCTGACTCACGGTCGGGTCCCTGTCAAAGGTGTCTGACCTTTTCACTTTCCGTGAAGGTCGGGGTCCGTCGCCACCTCTGCTGTCTCTTTTATCTCTTCTGTCCCTGTCGTTCTTTTCACAATCCCTGTGATGGTGGCTGTTTCTGTGTCTCGATTCAGAGTTTCTCTTCTCATCGTCTATGACGTTGGGTTGGTCCAGATTGGTTTCTTCGCTCTTTTCGCTGATGGTCTGAAGCCTGGATGTTCTGGGGTTGTTGCTGTGTCGGGAGTGTTTGCTCTTCCTCCCGCCTCCCGAGGCCGGACGAGGTCGTTTCTCAACTGTGAAAAAAGAAACGTCAAATCTTCACTCAAGTGGAAACATGCACTCATGTCTTTCGATTTGAATCCCACTACGCAAGACCTCTTTCACACTGCTGACCTAGAACAATGATTTTGCACACAGGGATCTTCGTGTGTACTTCTGTCCTGATGTGGATCTGGCAAATTTCATGTGCACGCTTGCACGATTTTACGGGAATAAAGTGAACGGTCCGTGTGTCTCACACAGATCAGGGGAAGTCGTGTGTGAAGAGGCTAATCTGTCGCAGTTTGCAGCCATTTTCGCGCGCTTTTCCCCCGGGGTGTCTCCTCTTTTCGAGCTGCGCCTTTTCACTGAGCCCACATCATCAAATTTGCATCACCTCTGCGCTCCCGTCCCGCACTGCCGTTGTCTGAGCGCCTCTCGTCGCCTTCCTCCGCTTTCTTTAATCCTTCTCTCCCTTTTCCGATCAGCACGACGTCGCTTTCTTTCTTTCCCCTGTTTCGAACGGAAAGTGAAACATGAAGCCATTTGTAGAGAAAACAGAAAACTGGCAACAAATGTAAAATCAGTTTGTCCCTGATGATAAAAACGTGATTCTGCATCGTTAAATCTGTGGTGTGAGAGCCTTGAATGGCTTGTGCGCGGACCAAAGCACAGCGTTGTGTTGAACCGTTAGGCACATGTTAGGCACATGCAAACAGGCTATTCGCACTGTACATCACTCTCCTGATGACAATGGATATTTCAGAAGTAGGCAAAACATAACAGCAGACAGCTGCTTGGCATTGGAACAAACGAAATGCCAAGAGTTTGAATTCCTTGAATTCCTTGAGTGTGTTCTCAGAGGACTGTGGCACCCTTCAAGGTGTGTTTTTGCCTTCCGGAATACGCACCCTGCAAGCAGGTCCTATCTGTCCAAGCCCAGTTGTAGAATCAAATGGCATACCATCGGAAATTGTAACTGCCTCCAGTCGGGATCGAGGAGAGATCGATTTTGTACTCAATCAAGGACTCAATCAGAAGTGCAAAGCCAGGGGGCAAAACTTAAGTTCCACCAGCAAATCATTTTTGATGGGTCAGTGGGCCAGGTACCCGGGACATCACGACCTGTATCCGCTGGAGTCGTGGATTCCACATGAGAAATGCGAAAATCAGGACGCAGGTTGATTAGGGTTGTGGACACGAGACGCACCAGACGCAGAACTTGAGGACGGAGAGCACGGCAAGCACGGCCGCCACGACGAACACAGCGACGGCGACGCCGATGATGATCTCAAGCTTCCCGCCCGACGAACCTGCAGCCCGAGAGACACACACTCACAACACACGTCCGGTGCACCGCATCGATGTGCAATTTGGCAGGTACACTGGAGCTCCCCAGTGAAGGCAAATTCAGCCCAGGTTTTCACGAAATATTTGCTCCCCACTTGCGAAATCCGTGTTGCGAAAAGACGAAACAGAAACACGTGCCTTCTTCATCACGCTTGTCCTCGCCATCAGGAACGACATCAGATCCGGTGGTTGGCATCTGTGATGTGGTGAGAACATCTGAAAGACAAACCGGGCATCTGTAGCACATGAATTCTCATCTCTTCCAGTCTCTCCTCATTGTATCTGACAGAAGCGCAATTCGTGTTTCTCTCACACGAAATATACCTTGAGCGCCACATGCGAGATCCGGAGACTCGAGGAGTTGCGTCCACGTGAAGGATGTCATGCTCGGTGGGCTACGGCAAGGGAACTCGGAACGCAGAGCCGTCGCGTCGAAACTGGCGTACCCAGACTTGAAGAACCAGCACAGGGCCCCGCAGTCCAAAGGATTATCTTTGGGGAGAACGGAGTGGAAGAATAATATTTATTTTTCTGTGTCTCATGGAATGTCACACACTGCTGGGCTGTTGCAAAAAGTTTCTGTCTCACCTGATATGACAATACTGAGGTTTCTTCGTCCACTTAATCCCCAGTCTTCCAACACTGTGATTTGGTTGGACTCGAGATTGACCAACTGCAGATCTGTTGCACCAGATAATGAGTCCAACGGAAAGCTTGTCAATTGGTTGAAGCCTAGATTGAGAGTTCGGATGTTTCTCATGGCCCTCAGCATTGCGCTATCAACCGACGAAATGTCATTCAAAGCACCGTTTACAGTGATCAGTGCAGAGGATCTTGAGAAATCTGGAGGGTCTCCAAATATCTTCTTGGCATCCAGAGATTTTAGTTCGTTGTTGCTGACATGTAACTCTCTGAGGTTGTTCCTATTTCCAGTGAGATCTGGAAGTTCCGTCAGTCTCATCCGCCCCACGTTTAAAACCAGTAGGTTGGGTAAATTTCCGAAGAGTCCTTCTTCAACTGAAAAATGAAAGAAAATCTTTCGTGGTGACAGAATCCAAAACAAACGCAAGCAGATGAAAGTCAGTGAGCATCGGGCATCTGTCTACAAGTCAAAGCGAACGACTTCGGAGCAACAGACTTACTTGTGACGCTGTTGTTCTGCAGCAGCAGCTCCTGGAGCGCGGACGGCGCGCCCCCTGCCGTGAAGGACGCCGCCCGCAGCGCCGACACCCGCGTCGACTGGATGTCGAGGATGCGCAGACTCGAGGCGATCTCAAACACCGGAGGAGCCGTCGACAAACTGCCGCAACCTGAAGTACCGGGTTTGTTATGCTGCGTTCGCTGTGGTCAAGTTTGAAATATGTTCCAGACAAGGAGATGAAGCAGACAAAATGTCCATGAGATCGTTTTTGTGCCATGGTCTGTGCGGCAGGCCGATTAAAATCGCCCATAATTTCATTCAAACTGCTGGATTTTGTTCGCGGAGTTTGTTTTGGCACATCTCAACTGCGTTCCTGGGAATGTTACACTTACAGAGATTCAAAGATTTCATTGCCGTGAAACGCCTCAGGAACTCATTTGGCACTATTGTGAATTTGTTTCCACTCAAGTCCAGCCTCTCCACTTTGTTGCTTGTTGGAATGAGAACATTGCTTGGCAACTGCGAGATAGCGTTGTTCTGGAGGTAGAGCGCTCTGAGTTCCTCCAACTCGGAGAGATCGGGAAACTCAGTCATTGCATTTTCCTCCAGATAGAGGGTTTGTAGTGCAACAAGTCCGCGAAAGGCACCGGGATCTGCAAATGAAAATACAAATGTAAGTCTGTTTTCCTGCGGACTCTTTCCAAGACCATGTTGCTCCTGCGGTCCCCCCTGGAGAACCGTTTTGTGACACGAAGGAGCATGTCGTACCGGCCAACTTGTAACTTCAGAGACATTTGAAGAAGCACTTGCGCACCCAAGTTTGTTGGATCGTGTTTGCAAGTTTCCGTCCATTTGGCATCAAAGGACAGACTTGACACATTTGTGCGAGACTCTTTGATCCGAGCAAACAGTGAGCACTAACGCTAAAATTCCAAAATTGACTCGAGCGCAGCACACGAAAATTTTTACTTGAGACACGTTTATTTGGAACCATAGCTCACAGATGGTGGTCGCTATCCCTTTTTCGTGTTGTTAATTGCATTTGTTCTGAGCAGATATCAAGTCAATTCAAGAGTCAAAACCTCTGCTGCACTTGATTGCTTTCAAGAGTGGTCAACAAAATAGTCAAACCCATTGAACAATGAACTAGCTTTCAGTGTGTGACCACTCATCTGTGAAGCTATGATGGTTAACACACTTGTGTGGAATGATTATCCCCTCAAAACTACTCTCAGGGCTGCCGCCCCTCGAGTCATTCTG
>JAAUXT010126885.1_pt1 | contig 36516 bp, 33 predicted proteins | sample 7278171 | NCBI WGS metagenome assembly JAAUXT01 (sample SAMN14350112, study PRJNA611818) | marine sediment metagenome | isolation source: surface marine sediment (1.8m) | place: French Polynesia: Moorea | collected 2018-08 | reverse complement strand
TAAGAATGTTGTATTGCTATTGGTCTTTCATCACACAAATATCTGAGCAACTCAAATTTGTCATTCTTGAAATACGACAGCCAATTGGTCACTTAAATTTTCTGCCTCGTATCTGGCTTGATTTGGAGGCAGATTCACGAGAGCGCACCCACAAACTGGATCAACGGCGTTCACTTCAGAAGGAAGATTGTGACGGACACATGAAACACAAGATTCGCAGTGGTTCGTGCTGAACTGTTGACTCAAGTTGTCCTGGATGCAAACTGAAGCGTTGTGTCTCTCGCGGACCCACGAGGCGGATTCTCTCGTGACCTTCGAATTAAAACTCCGTTCCCCGCCCCTGCGCTGATAAGTTTGCGGCGCCCAAAATTTAACCTTTGTTCTTGTTCGTTTCCTCGAGTTGAGTAGTGCCACAGCCTTTGGTCGGACCCTCGTTTGGATCTTTTCTAGCATGTGAAAATGTCACGCACTGCCAAGACACCGTTCCTGTCAAGAGGTGGCCAGGGAAAAAGACAGGACCTTGTCCTGTTGATCTTCACACCCTCATTGTTTGTTTCAGAATCATGGTTACAGGCAAAAAAAAAAAAAAAGGCAAAGATGACCTCCACAGCAAATCTGAAAGTCAGGGTTGTGCCATTGGGACTTTTGGTTTTCACAAGTTTGCCAAGGTTATCTTCTGGGAGGGGAGAGGTTTCCAGACACGATTTCTTGCTGCAAAAATCTCAGACTTCTTCTTGGACAGAACACACAACTCCTGTTTCCTTTGTTGCTGCACATGTACGCATGTGTGAGAAAATCCCGAGAGAGGTGTGGGGCCAAAGCAGGAAACTGATATGTTTTCCTGTTTTGGTCCTGAGACAATACGTCAGTGGACCCAGGGGTTCTTTGATACTTGGTGCAGTTGAAAGACATCACACTCAACAACTGAGTGACTGACTTCAGGATCGACATACGGGAAAAAAATGAGAGTGAGCACATTGTGGACACTTGTGTCAGCAAAGCTGGACATTGTGTGAAGTACAACCCCGCACTGGACCGTCTTCGGTTTGTCTCGGCTTTGCAATGTGGATTTGCTGCGACCGTGGAATGACGGTCGTCTTCTGCTCTTGTTCTGTTTCAGATGAGATGTACGAGTGCAGGTTTGGATCAGGCTGCCATAATTTCCAATGCCTTTGACTTGTGGATGGAAAATGACTGGTTCAAGTTGCACACCAATACAGTTTTTGAAACTGTTGCCTTCGTTCATACATATTGAAATATTTAAATGGCATGGGACAACACGTTGTTCAGTTTGGACATAAAAAGTTAATGGCCGATAGCCAGTGGCCACACACGTAGAAAATCGCCAAGGCCTGCGCTGTGTTACGTATTAATTACTTGTACATGCCACTATTGTTTTACATAGCCTTGGTAAATATCATGTATGTCCCCAGGGCACAGGCGACAAGATCAAATGTGGCCACCACCAGGAAACAACATATTGCATTGAATAATTTGAGAAAAATGCAGTGCTTGTGTCAATAATGATAAACGAGTGATAGCCGAACATGCCATGTTCATACAGTCAAGTTGCACCTCGTGATTGATGCACCGATTTGACCTCGGCAGAGAGAGGTCGATCCACGAGACGTCGACGTCATAGAACTCCATAATCCTGCTGGGAGGCACAAGCAGGGACTCAGCTTTTGAACTTTTGTAGAAGGTTGTTGACTTCAGCCTTCACACACCAAAAACCAAAATAGGTTGGGTAAATGGAAGGTCCCGACTCTTGCACAGAACAGACGTGCATGTCGTGAATTGGCACTGCGGTGAGACTTGCAGTTTGAAAGGAACCTGTGCAGGCAGCAAGAAAAATTCCAATTAAAAGTTCCAATGGAAGTTGCTTCCAGTTAATAGGAAACTTAATGGATCTTCTCGCCATAAATAGTTGCATGATGGATTGAGTTTTAATTTCACCTGGTGTAGTCAATGGAAGGTTGTAACCCAGGGCTCCCGTCGGTTCGCGTCTTGTGTAAGATTCGGCTGATGGCTGGACAGAAGAGGCTTGAACAAGGGAACAATTAGCTGGGAGACGGGGGCTGGCAGATCACTGGGGAAGGAGACCGAGGGGACGCATCGACGGGGCAGAATAACAATGAGCGCTCCCCGAGTCAGCGCATGGGAAGCCGAGATAATGACAGGTTCACTTGACAAGATGCATCACTTGATAATCAGGGAGCCCGGCTTATTTTTGAGGGTGGCAAGGCACGGTTTTGAATGACTCCCCGTCTTGCGCGGTTCCCATATGCGAAGGCATTACCTGATGGCTCCCTTGGTACCTGCAAATAAATAGGCTTGTTTACACGTGGATAATGCTTGTACAAACGGGTGCTATCGAGGCATCTCTTGCTCGCCGACAATGAAGCTGGTAATAAGCTCGGTCTCTGCAGGGCGATCGCGGCGCCTTATCACCTCCTCAAGACCCCGATCCCGGCTCCTTAACACACTCGCAACTGCTGTTCCCCGACAAATTGCAACATTTGTATGCTTTGAATCTTTTATTTTTGACACCTCTTGCCATATTAGTCCCACGAATAGACTTTATGGACGCACGCCTGGAGAAGCAACTGTTCGCTGAAGCGGACGGAATGGTCCATTTACACGGGAACAGATTTGTCAATGGAACTCGCATCTTCCTTGGTGCAGTCATTTTCTGAAAAACAGGTCTGAAAAGTTGTTTACCGCGATAGCACGACACTCAAAATTCATACTTTGGAAGTTTGTTTCGTCCAAATGCAGTGGAATGGTTGTTGGGTCACAATGGTCGCTTCATGCCAAGTGTTATCAGATTTACTGTTGTACTTTTCAAATGGACTGCTCGATCAAGTACGTTGCATCACAGGGCGCCAGTAATACTGGTTGGCTGCACCAGAAACATCTTGTGCAGGGACAAAAACGCATTGCCAACGGGCATTGTACTCGTAGTGCGCCACCTCCGCCGCCACAAACAGCGCTGTCGCCAGTGATCATCCGAGGCCTTTTTTCCGTCGAACAACAACGGCGAGTATTGACAGTTACACTCCCAGAGTCAATCAGGCCCGTGAATATTGAAGTTGACTCGACGCGCGTTCGGCTGACAAGCCATGAATGTTGCAGCCTCTGGTGGCGGAGATGCGAAACAGGAGGTGTCACTCGGGGTCCTCGTCGCGCCCAACACCTTCGCGCGCCAACTCGTAGCGCTTATATTTGTTTCATAAATCCCCTGTATTAACAGGACACAATCTACACGACCATCCATCACTTATTGTGCCAACTGTTCGGCAACTGTCAAAGTAATTTTCACTAAATTTTGCATCACGAGATCTGCGAGCTATTGTCTTTCTGTTGGTGCTGTCTCAAAGCAAGTTAGAAAATGAAATTAGCCGAGTGTTGAGTATTGAAAGCAGCATGACATGGGATGTCGCGCAAAGCGAGACAACTCTCTCTTTAGCCTTTGGGTTTCTGTTCTGCCATACAAGCAGTCCTAAATTATTGATGCTCGTTTTCTCGCGAAGTGGCTGAAGACAAAGTCTGTTGTAGCTTCCCCACGAACAGAACAGAAATTTCTTGTTTCAGACTGGAGTGGGCGAAATGAACATTGTTCAAAAGAAGAATTGTCCCAGTAAAGCCCTTTTGTGCATTCCAACAGTGTTTCCTTGTGCATTGCAGGGTTACACGGCGTTGCATCTGGCGTCGATGCACGGTCACGAAGAGATTATTGAACTTCTCGTCCACGGATATGGTAAATTTCTCTGCTGGGTTTGTTGAAATTTGTGAAACCGTCAATACGCACTTGACCATTCAAGATACAAAGATGCGAACGTGCAGACGAAACGAATGGTGTTTCTTTTTGTACAGGCGCAGACCCGAACTTGCGCGACTACAGCGGCAAGAAGGCAAAGCAGTACCTGCCGACGTACGCGTCGACGCGCGCGCACCGTAAGCGATTCACTTCCTATTCTGACTTCGACTTGAGTCGGCTCTGCCGCCCGGCCGCGCAAACACATCGCGGCTCCCTGATCATCACTCACCTCTCCCTCGACGGCGGAGAGTTCACGTCTTCTGACGCTTAGATGTTATGAATAGATCGAACTTGCTGTAGTTTTGGTGAAAATGAAGGTCTCATTGTGATTTCGCAGTTTTAAGAGTTGTGGTGATGGGGTTCTCGACGGAACCTGAAGCAGCGACTTCCGCTCCTGTCGGGGTCGAGTTTCGCTGCTTCAGGACAAACCTCCGCTGACACTCCAGTTTCAACGAGGGTCTCATTCAGAAATTTGTTAGAACATGTGTTTTGTTTGTTTTTATTTGGACCCCCTGGGGGTTTTGAAAGGGCCACATTGCCAAATATCAGAATTTTGCGGGTGCTCCATGTTTTCCTGCGAGTCACAAATGTCCAGAAAGCTTTATTCTCCTTATTCACGTGATCTTTTATTCGAGTTTTAGTTGTTATTCTAGTCACAAATGAATTTGTAGTTTTGCTTTCTTTGTTAAGTTGTTGAACTGCCATGTCCAAACAAAGTAAGGAAACAGCAGGTCCTTTTCTAGTCTGATGCTCAAACGCAATTAATAATACGACTGTGTTTTACTTGTTTCTTCAACACCATCCTCGGACAATTTTTGGTGCGTACGCGTTTTCACATTGCCATGTGTGTGATGTGGCCGAAACCCCATGACATGCAATGTATGGATTTGCTGAATGCGTACAACACAATTTATCATTATATTTCTAATTGTTTGCTTTGGTTTAACACAAATGCTGCAACATGTATGCGAATGGACGCTTTTTTTACATTTTTTTCCGGTATCACAAACGTACGGTTTTGTATCCCTGAATGGAATTAACATAATGTTAATGGCCTTTGCATTGCGTGACATTAACTTGACCGTTCCCCGTGTGTGGCTACTAACTCTGGACGCACCGTGTGTAGTGGGGTTGATGACAGCTCCCAGGATCGTGATCAATGCGAGGCCAGCGACGACGATCGTCGTGAGCGCCGCCACGACGACGCAGTCCAGACCCGTGCACGCAGTGAGCGGCGCACCTGGAGCCACCGCCAGATCTGTGTCGGTTGGAGCGGTTCACATGTCCAGCCAGCTGACCACCGCTGACCACACCGACCTGCTCACTGACCACCCGACATCTGAACCTGACGTTGGGACGGACGCGTCGCGAGTGGAGGAAGTCTTTGAGGGAAACCAAGACACGGAGACCACCGAACAGATGGACGAGGACACTCCCAACCTGAGTACGACGCAAACCCTGGCAGGACAAGACGACTTTCTGGACGCTCTCGCGAGTCTGGACGCCAGTACCGGGAACCTCCCGTTTGATGACATGTGTGAAGACGGGTTGCGCTGGGAATTCAACAAAGAAGATTCCCCAGACGTTGTGGAGATCTGAGAACCATGCCAGAGCCTGGTTTATAGTACCTGCAGCACAAGGCGCAACACTTGCTTTATATTCTGTGGTCTTCAGCATATTTGAAGTGCTTACGTGGACTGAAAATGTTGAATAAGTGGAGATTTGCAGGGCACATTGTTGTCTCAGTGAGAGTGCCTTACGTGCAGCGAAGTCATGGTGCTTCAAAGACATCTCGCATTTGTGCTTGCCTCCAACTTTGAACTGGTTTTCAGCTTGACAGTTGTCAGATTGGTCTTATTTACCCGCAGTCTGCGCAGTAAAGTAATAAAGGGCATTGAAGGGATTCGCAAATTTTCTGTGGAAACCAGGGTGTGAAAGCGAAGAATATTTCTGAAGGGCAACAAATTTTCTCTTTCAGAGACAAAGGCGGAAATGAGTGAGAGACGAGCACAAAAAAAATAAGCTCAAGCTAGTTATGTGCAGATTTGCAAATGAGTCTCGGTGTAATTGGAGATGTTGACAAGTGAAGTCCCTGATCCCCTCTGCAGACTGACATGTGTTCCATCTTCCACAACCTGTGTTCCAATGAGCCTAAACACTGCACCTGATGAGCACCGATTCCTTGCGCCCTAATCAATGCAAATTCACTTAGGACCCGAGTCCGCCCGGGCTAACTACACCGCAGTTCTGCCAGCAATTGAGCAGTTTAAACTCAGTTTTAGGGGCCCCATGGGCAGCGTTTGAGCTCCTGGCTAATTTGGCCGCAGGACTTGAAAGTGGATTAGCTGGGAATTGGTGGGTGAAGGATGAGGCTCGAGATGCAATCAAACTTGTGCAAGTGTTTCGGCAGAAAGGAACGGGGCGCGATCGTGGCGATGCGCGCGCTGGCGTTGCAGCGCTGTGGAAACGCGCGTTCGTCGGTCACGGCGTCTTGTGCTTGAGACATTGGTCATGCAACTCATCTCTTGTTGCAGTCTGATATCAAGCTTTGTGCGGCCCAATAATATCTCCGTGTTTCCAGTGGTCCTCATTCGTCTGGTTTGAAGAAAAGTCAGTTCAGGTGAAAATGGTGGAGTCAAACCAAAGAGAAGTCACAGTTCGAAGAGTGCGGACCTGGTTTGCTGCCCCTCTTTGGTGGAGTCGGAGCCCCGGGAGGCTGGGAGCGAGCGGCCGGGCTGTCGAGCCGTCAGCGTGCAGCGTGGGGCAGCCACCAGGGGGACGGCGCCCTCGGCTAATTAGTCGGGCTCCCGGCCTCGCTATCAATCACCGCTAATCGAATCACGTCACGCCGTGTAAAACGTCCCGCCGTCGCCGGCGCTCGGTCGACACTGAGTGAGATACACAGTGCAACTCACCTCGACTCCGATTCTACATGTGTAAATTATAGACGTCCGCCCAGAATGTGATTTAATTGAACAAGAAAGGCCTTATTTAATTTGCAACTTAATTATTCACTGATACTTTTTCGCTGCTCCCCTCGGAATTGTGCTCTGTTACCGCAGACTACATCATTGTTTTTCGCCGAACTTGTAGCTCGCTTATCAACTAACTTTTTCATGCAATATTTGGTAAGTTACTGATGTGTATGTCTTGAGTGACACTGGATGTTAGCTTCAGTCGTGTGCTGTGTTACCCCTGAGCCAGTTTACAACCAAGTGGACTCTTAAGAGCGATGTCTTTCGTGAACTGTTTCTGAGTGTCGTGTGTGTACAAATGGAATGTTCAGAATCTTGCAGAGACCGTGCTGTTGGCATGCTCGTGAACGTAGTGCGTGCGGCTTGGAGGAGAGCACGAAACTTTGATTTCGTTGTGTAATGCATTCATTTTTGTTGCGTTTGTATGCAGTGAAACCCATTGTGAACCCACGGGTACAGGCCCTCAAAGCAGGTGGCGGTGGTGGGTAGAAATTTGTTGGTGTTTTGCCCCTGGCTTCTAACTCGCACCTGAGCTGCTCGGTGGAATGTTTGTATTCCGAGGATTACAAATTTTTCAGTGGTCGTTGGACTGAGCGCCTTGCAGCTGAAGCGCCCACTGCGCAAAATGAGAGGTTCACCTCCTGCCTGTCCGTTTCATTGTTTCTGTCCATTGTGCTTTGCAAGGTTTTCTGTGCGAAAAGTCTCACTGCGTGAGTGTGTTTGAACAGGTTTGAGAGGTCTTCACTGAATGGAATCCCGCTAAGCTTCAGATTTGTCTGCTGCAGGTTCTTCAGGGGTATTTTCTTGGATGTTTTGAAACTCAATTTGAACGTGGTTGTTCATGTCATATTTGTTCGTTCGCAGCAGTATCCCTCGTTAGTTTTGTGACGCATGTACCTCAGAGATCAGGGTAGATGTTCGTCTCAAGCATGACGTCCATTGCATGTTGAACCTCAAAAGAATCAGTCTGCTGGAGACCACGAAGTCGAAAGTTTCCGCAGTAAAACCTTCGTGGAATGCTTTGTGAGAAGAAATTATGATCGTGAAATCAAATCAGAAATGCCTCGAGTTTATCGGAGCATTTTCCGACGAATCGTTCTCGCACCTTGTCTTCATTTTGCAGAACTGCTGCAGGCCAGGCGGCTCTCGGCTGCTCCAGGTCGGGTCACATTTCTCTTTCCCTTCTCAACGAACAACAAACGAGAATATGAACACACCTCGCGAAACTGCGGATTTTCTCTTTTGTTTTGTGCAAAAAGAAAATTAATGACTCACAAAATTCACTTTCTCGACCGTTGCAGTTGGAGGCGGCAACTTCCGACGTGTCGGCTCCTACAGCGCCAAGATACAGAAGTCCGGATTCTTCGGCATTGGCAACCGCGCGAGCGTCGCCATGAGAGACTCGTGGAACTCCAACACGAGTGAAGGTGTGTGAGCCGGGAGCTTGTGTTCAGCTGGTGACTGGGTTGAGGCGTCAAATCGGTGCAACGTCTCAAACACACTGTCTAATTGAGCACACGTGTCAGTGAGTTGACGTGAGCTCAAGACACAGATGCGCTGGGTTTTGGTCACTGGCAACCATGTGGAGATTCTCGCAAAGGGTTTCTTTTGCTGCACGGACGCAGATTCTGAGCAAGCGTCGTGGTTGTCATGGAGGGGGACATCCGGTGTGGTTTCTGACCTTGCGTTCACAGCGGCAGGAAGTTTTGGCCAACCGACTCGGTCTCTTTGTCGACACGTGTATCCAGACGATGTCACTCCAACATCACTGACGGGTGGTGTTGAAATCAGCTTGGAAATTCCGTTCATCTGAAAATGATGTATACAATGTTAGAACTTCGAGAAAATAGACGAGAACAACACCCAAGCTTCGCGAAGGAAGGGGTAGTGTTCAACAGGGAGTCCTGTTTCTGTCGGAAGAGATCTCCCGTTTGATGACAATTGACAGCTCGTCGGGTGGGTGGGTGGTTCAGATTTTCTGTTGAAGGTCAGAACGTCAGGGTCAGACGTTTGAAATGCAACAAGCCTCCTTCGAGTCCAAGGTACGACCCATTTTCGGCGCATGTTTGTGCGATTGTGCATCTTGGCTCTGCACTTGGCAGGGAGCGACGGGCTGCTGTCCCCGAGTCCACGGGCGTCACCCAGGTCGTCGCCCAGATCGTCTCCGTTTGCGTCGCCGCTGCCGTCGCCCAACATCCCGAGGAAGGACGGGGTGAGTACACAAAACCGACTCTTACCCTGCGGTCTCGGTGGTGATTGACTCATAGAATTCAAGCCTGTTCGACGCAACGCATGGAAGAGGTGGCCTGATGAAATATTTCACGTCGTTGACCGTAAAAAATGTAAATGTTCTTCAGCATGCATTTCTACTGACCCACGCATGTACATTGGAAGCTGCACTAAGTTGTGTCCTTTTGCTGCACGTTGCGCACCGTTAGCTGAGTAAGGACAGTGAAGCGATGCCGCCGCCCAGAGTGGCTCCTCCGCGGCGCAAGAAGAGCAGGAGGAACCAAGAGGCGCCAATGTAAGATCTAAACCTCGTTTGGTGTTGTGCGTAAATATGCACCGGAAGTCCACTGCAGTCGACGAAAAGAAAATCTTGCAAATGTTTTCGGTCTCTGCGAAGCACTTTTCTAATCAGCCACAACTGATGCGATTCTTTCTTGAACAACATGACTGTCCGCTCAGTGGACTCGCGGTGCTGGGAGAGAGCTGTTGCCAACACCTTTTGCACATTCAACACTTTGTGGGAGATTTTTCTCTCTGCACGTGCACAATTAGATTCAAGTGTTTTCTATTACCTGAATCCTTTCTGCAATTTGGACCAGGGTGATCAGTGTTTGAGGTGGACAAGTTTGGCTGATTCACTACGAGAAAATGAAATGTCGACAGCTGGCCTCCCGTGGGATGCTTTTTCCCTCTTTTGGCAACAGTTCAGAGGCTTTCTGGTGTCTCTCACTTCTTCAGAGTTTTCTCTGTCTTGTTTTGGGGAGTCTGTGTGATGTCTTGTGTTTCTTGGTGTTGCCTTTTGCCTGAAAGTTGCACCTGCAAATAAGGAAACAAACAGACTGAACTGTAAATGTTGTGTTGCAGAGATGAAGCGTTCAGGGAACGGGCTGGATCCGACCCAACCTCCATGTCTCCTCCAAGCAAGAACCAATTTATTTGAAATACCGTGGACCGACAGTGCTTGAATCAAACAAAAAGCTGAAAACGACTGTGGTTTCTTCCGCCAGCGAGCTTTGCAAGCGTTCATTGACCGAATATTCAGAAGGGTTTGTGGGCACTTGTTTTAAGTTCAATGCTATTTTCTCCATTTTTACACGCGCATGTGGCATGCTCGAAAGAGGTGTGCTCCCAAACGAAGCAAATGCTACAAAAACTACAGCCAAAATAACACACACACACACACACACACACACACACTCACACACACGGCGCGCGCAAAATGGACTTCGCGAAATAACCAGTCAGGCACTGCCTCCACCCCACTCCGCTGCAGAAACAACATTTCTTTGGATGCGAGTTGCCCTGTCAGTTCGCGAGGACTATGTTGCCGGCTGGGCGCGTGTCTACAGCGCCAAGTGTTCTTGTTGTCAGCAACGTCGTTGGGTGTTTTTGCAGACTGCGAAACCGTGACCAAATGAAGCTCAACGCGATGAGAATCATGCGGTCCATTTCTGCTTGTGGCAAGTTTGGTTTTGTGTTCTTTGCTTGCCCGTTATTTTATCCTGATGTAGCACAGGCCTCAAATAAAAACATTCCGAAACCCAAACCGACACAATCGTGGTTTGATCTCAGATCAATGCGACGGACGGAGTGGTGGGGCACAACGTGGGCGAACCTTTTGAGCGTGCCAGTGCTGTTTTTGAGCAGGCCCCATTTTGAACTGAAGGTCGATCGTTTTGACATCAGAAACAAAATAGGGAAAGTTTGTGCCGAGGAGATCAGATGTGGGCATTTTGTCAAGATCAATGAATTGATAAAGTGAAGAACAAGAGAAGTGAAGAACTTCACTTGAACAAGAGAATGTGCAAAAACTCGGGTTTCTCTGTTGCTGAAACGAACTTTACGATTTGCCCTTGCATCACACACAAAATGTTAAGAACCATCGCCATCGCCCAGTTCAAGATCTGGTCATCTTGGCAATGACGCGGCAGCAGTCTGCTGGACATCTGTAGAACATTGCTTTTCAACACCCGGCTGTTTGTCCGGCCCCAGCAGGAATCCAAATTGACATTGAGAAACGCCTCCCTGCCGGAACACGCTCATCCAAATGTTGATTTGTGGCAGTTCAGAACACATTTTTCTGGATTTTCTCACAATACTTACTGAAACTTTATAATTTAATCGCACTGTTTCCCTGAGGGTCAGAAACTAGATATTGCAATGGCAAACAAAGGCACAATGCCTGATTGGTTCCATGAATAAGCGATCTGCTGAGGGAGCATCCGCCGCGCATAGTTTGCGAACCCAGGCGTGAACGTAATGTGTCTTTCCTGCTATCAATATGGAAGTCGAGCTGGGAGAAGAGAATGTTAATGCGTGACTTTACTCATAGTTGTGGGCAAAATCTTGAATTCCCTTGCCTCCAGCCACCTGTCCCGGGCACGGCACAGCGGAGTGTCAAATGCCATTTACATTTAATCAAAGGTCCAAATGAAGGAGGTCAGAAGTTAAGTTGAGGTGTCACTACAAGTGCGATTCTCCATTAAATGCTCATTGTTGTCATAGATACACAAGATGCCTCTTGAGGCTAGTTGCTCAGTTTTGACCACCTAAGTGGGCAAGTTCCTGGCCAAGTTCCTTGAAATTTGAGGCGATCTGAGTCTTTGAAATGTTGAGTTATGTTATCGAGCTCTCCCTCACCCGACAACGAGGAGCGTCATCGCGCCTCGGGCTGCAGCAAATGCATTACAGAGTTTGCGAAAAAGAAGATCGCTTTCAATGTCATTTCTCGCCAAGCCTTCAGCAATTTGTCCCTGTGACAAATCCGCTGTGATCAAAGGAATTGTACACGCCGTTCTCATTTCATCCGCGACAACTGCATTTTTTATTTGGCGAAGAAGGTCGGTTGCGTTTGGTGCTGCGGTGGAAATGCCGTTCGGAGTTTTGATGTGAGCCTTTGGAAATGAGCGATTCGAGTCAAACGATTTCTGGATTTTGTGCTGTTACGTCAAGATTTACTGAAAACATGTTCGTTCTGTCGCACTGACTGTAAAAAATCTGAATTTGTGGTGAGGAAAAAAATCCGTTGAGTTTGTTGCCTTGATGCAAGCAGCTGTGCAGCACATTTTTGCTCGCATGTGCATTCCTTGCAGCGACACCAATACAGGCTAATTACTGCTCGTCCCACAGCAATTAAAGTGGACGCCTCTTTGTTGGAATTGTGATTTTCGTGAAGTTTGCTCTTGTTCCTCGCAGATTACACCAGTTCGGAGTCGATCCATCACTGTCACACGGCATATTGTCATTCTCAGGCCGAATATGAGGTCCGGCCCACATTCAGACAGTCTAATGGACTTGAGTGCTGCATTGCACAATGTCGGTCTCGACCCGGTGATGTCCGGGGATCAAGTAGCAATTATCGCAGTTGTGACCAGAGGGTAAAACTGAAGTGAGTTCCGTACTTTGCATTTGGTGACACGTTTGAAGGTGGGAGTTCTTGCGTTGAAGCAAAAGTTCGTTCTTCTTTTCCACGCACAAAGATTTCTCGGATGTGTTCATATCACGTCGGGAGTACAGACGAAGGGGACAACTGAACCCCTCTGTTGCAATGCGGACAAGAAAGTCTGCCGCATTCTATTTTTGCAAAAAGAGTTGCAATGGTTTTGTGTTCTCAATTAACAAGTGTGTTGCGACGTGAGAGACGCGTGCGTGGCGTGTTTCGAATTTTTTTCTGAGAAACGTGCGTGCACTGCAAACCTTTAGTTTGGTTGGTGGTTGAAAGTTAATCAAGTATCAAAGCAGCCACTTTGATCAATTGCTCAGATAAACACAGCTCGATGAATGGCGAAGGTGATCTCGTGTCGCCATCTCGACTCGCAACGCACAAGGACAATACCTGGAACATATTTGAGGCAGACTTTGTTGAGTCAGGGAATTCGTGTGTTCTGTTCGGCGAAACAAAGATGCACAATGTGCTGTCTTGATTTCGGAGAAACCAAGACCACAGACCAACAATCACTTGTCTGGACAGTCGAAAACGCCGCGTTGTTGGTCACCAGTGGAGAACACAGAACAAAAGTTTGTTGTCTTTTTGCACGCGAAGGTTTTCAATTCAAGTGTTCGCGCACAGTTCTTCAGTGTCTTCTTTACGTCAAATCTTGTGTTCGACAGACATAAGTTTTGTTTGGTAGAGACTCGACTTTTCTGCAGGTGAAGGTTGTCGCCCTGTGCGACGAGGCTTGCTTTGCGTTGTCAACAGTGAAACAGAACAACACAAAGGTTTCAGGTACTGGTGTTTGCATGGTTTCCCTGCAGATCTCAACATCAAAGTCATTTCCTGGCTGCTTGTTGGCCAACGTTTGCACGAGAGTTTGAGTGTGAAATGTCGCCAAAGTCTCAATTAACCACTGGAGGAGTTAATCAACTCTTGGGGCCAACAACTGTAGGAAGACAGTCCAAACTTGCGTGTTATTGGTGACTTGCGTTGATAGATTGTGACATTTTCCGCTGAAACAGTTTGGATTGTAGTGAAGCAATCTTGAATATATCAGGAGGAATGACTTGTTTTCATGTGCTCATGCAATGAACTTCAATTCCCAACAGAAGCTATTAAAGTACAGGTGCTCTCCCAAAGGAATAGATTAGGAGGACTGTGGGCTGAAGCCGAACTGATTAATGTGTGGCTATGGAGAGCCGTGCATGACACAGTGTCCACAGGTCGCAAAACTCCTCATTCGATGATTAAAGCCAAGAGAGAAATGACTCCAGTTCATTCTGATGAAAACCTTGAGAATCTTTTGTGTTGGCAAAGCACGCGAGTCTGCTGGTCATGCGGAAGGTCTGAATGAGTTCCTGTGGCAGAACATAAATTTTTCACGAAGGAGAACTGATTTAATTCCGTTCACATTGTCTCCAGAAGTTTTCTTTGAAAACTTGGAAACTGTTGAATACATAAAAGTCGGTATAGTTCTTGGTCACGTCGTTGATCTGTTGGTTGTGAAAAGCTCAGCTGCTGCAGTTGAACGCTCTGGAAGCGTTGCAGCGACTTTTTGAACTAAATTTTGAGAGACGTGGCACGTTGACTGCCTTCGTTGCCAACCTCACAAGAGAACAGCTTTTCTACAAGAGTTATAATATTATGATTGCCGGAAGGTGACTTACACTTGGAATGGAACCAATATTGACAAAAGTAGATTGTTTTTTCGTTTCCTCTCGAGACAAGTGAACTCGTGTAGCTGCACAGAGCTGAACACAGCGCGGCCCGATCGTCCGTGTTCCTCATTTCACAGGAGAAACAACATCCAATGTGCGCTATGAAGCGAGACATGCGCCTAATGAAAAGTAAATATTGTGCCAACCTTTGCAAATTGCTGGTAATGGTTGTTAACAACTCGTACAGCAGCAAGGTTTATTCATCACAAGTTAAGAAAACACAATAAAATGATGTTGTATGAAAGCTAATCATTTTATTCTGTCCAACAAGGAACCAGTTTTCTCCTTTACTCGTAATGTGCTGTTTTGTCATTCGTTCGTCGGCCAACACGTGGTACAAAGCGCTCTGGGCTGTTGCATGTGCGGTATTGTAAGTCAAATGATGAGTTCAGTGTCGCTCGTGTGCACCAAAACAACGAAGATTGAACAGAATCTCCAAAATTATTGAACCCCACCCAAGAGCGCTGTGTCAATTTGAGTCAGTCGGCAGCCCAGTGGTTTTCGATTTGCTCAAATGGCTCACAGAGTGCTCGAGCGCAAGATGCTGTCAACCTGATGGAAAGAAGACAACCGAAACAACTATTGGCTTCCTCAGAAAACCCCTCGAAAGAAATCCAGGGATCTGGCTTGTCAAAGCAGCGTGTGGAAATTGTCAGGGTCATCAAACCAACTGCGTCGATGTCCGGCTGCTTCGAGACTGTCAAAGAACTGTGTTTTGGCATGACAAAAGCGCATTCTGGATGGGAACAGGCCCGTCTTCTGGTCGAGCCTGACCAGAAATTTGCTGGTGTTTTCTGATCGCACTCTTGGTCTTTTTGAACCGAACTCCTCCACCACTGCAAGCTCCAGCCGAGGAGCGTTTTCTTCCTCGCTGCACAGCTCGAGACTTGTAAACAGACTGAGACAGTTCTGCGCAGGCGACTTATCTCGCAGGAAACACGTGCACGGATCAAAGGGTGCAGGAAATGTAGTGGAGTCGCGGCCGGGATGAACACATCCCGCCGACGCCTCCGCTGCATTCCTTACCATAACTTTACAAGTGCGTGGAAACATTACAGGATGATGTCAATGCAGAGACCATGTTTCATTAAACGCTTTCAGAAAGGCGAGAGGTTTCTGAGATGCTGAGGAGGGGTGAATGGCGGAGGTTTTCAAGAAGGAAATTCATTTGTTCGGTGTGGAACAACAGGGACAAAGTGGGGAACCAAAAGGGGACGATTTTGACTTTGTTGGCTTCGTGTCATGCCAAGAGTGCTTGATTTTGTTGCCCAAATGGGTAACTTTTAATTTTCAACGTTGTTCCCTGCAAGATACACAACAAAGAAATGAACCTTTTGATTTCGTATTCACACATAATATTTTTGGTTTATTTCATGAAATTGGCTTTGCTCACGAACTGGAATCATCCCGAAAGCAAACATGAACATATGCTCTGCACGTTGAGGACACGATGTCTGATTGGTGTGACTTGAAACAATATGCAACTTCATTATCTTCAATCACGTGCTTCTTCGCATGTGAGGAACGACAGTTTTTCCCGACCTGGAACCAGGTGCTGCACGCACTGGTCTGCAACTCAAACAGTTCACAAGCAACGTTGGTGGGGAAAGAAATGAACAGAAAGAAGCAAACTCAGGCCATTCAAGCGACGCAGGCTGAATTTTCGTCTCTCGTGCATGAACGAACGCCCGTCTGACAACAAGCACAAGCTGGAACCCTGGTGACTAAGGCTGCAAAAGCAAGTGCGGCGGAGCTGGGAGGTCTCAGGCAAAATTAGTGCTGTTATTTGAGCGTGAAATATTCTGATTCCATTATGAAGCTGTCCTGACTCTTCCTGTCTCGTCAAGTCAAGGTTCCTGTTCTCTCAGCTCCAGCGGCTTGGCCACGGAGGCGAGGCAGAAATCTTGCTCTTGCAAGGTTATCAGTCGGCAACACACAGGCCATCATTTCCTCCCTCATGCATAGTCCTCTGACAGCACAGTTGTGAGTTGGTCGTGAATTCAAGGAAATGATCTCTTGTATTTGTAAATTCGTGTTCCATTGAAAGCCTTTTCCCTGCTTCAGAGGCTCATCTCATGTGCAAACCCGAGGCGCAAATTTAGTGTAATAAACACTGCAGATGGTCCGAAAAGGGCTCCGACACTGCCGAAGAGAAATTTCGGGTGCATGATGCGAGTTTCATTCCCGTGAAGGTTCGCCGTCCTTACAGTGCGATTTGTTCCAACATATTTTGCAGGACCTTCGGGGACCCCCAAAACAGCCAAAACTTTCGTCACAGATGTTGGGCCAGACTGCACGATCAATTCTACTGCTGGGGAAGGAATTTTTCCAACTGCCTGCGTATCTTATGGAATGAAACATGTGTCTGGCTGAAAACAAACAGTTTGTCGACCTTTGCAAATAACTGATAGTGGTAGCGAGACAACCCCTTGAAAAGTAATTCTGATTATTAAATGTTACGATAACAAAAAGAGTATTATTGTTAATGGCTGATCAGTCTGATACAACAAGCCCTTCAGCTTCTGGTTGATGTTTTACGGCACAGTGCTCCCTTGGTGAACATTGCTAACATTTGGGTAAATACAGATAATAGGGAGCGTGGTGGGCTTCAGTTTTTTTGCTGTCTGTACGAAGTTACCTCCCTGTCAGAAAATGGTGGCGGTCTTTCAGCGGGAGGCCTGTGTCTGAGAAGTGTGTGCGAAAGTCAGGAGGGTGCATCCGAAATCTTTCTTGTGAACCTTCACTTTAAAATCGGGGATTGTTGTGAGACGGACATTCGACGTTCAAGTGTGTTTTGATTTGTGCAGATCCTTCGTTTTGTAGTGGGTCAGAATGAATCACTCTGGCTTTTCTCGGTGTTTCTTTGTGTTCTCACTGAATGGCAACACGGTACCGTGAGACTGCTGGCTGTCACCAGTGTTTCTCGCCACTTCAAAAACTGATGCTTTGTGTGTCCAGCTGATGTGAGGTCCGACCACCACAGTGGCATCAGGTGTCCTAATGTTACCGAGACGTCCAAAACGGTGTCGTAATTAAAGCTCAGTTTGATCATTAAAGAGTACTTGCAGTAAAATGGCAATCCATCAAACCCATAAACGGGAAATTGTTGGATGTGGCTTTATCAAGATGTGCCAGTGGCCTCACAGATCTGATGGAAAATGCGTTGGAGCGCGATTCATCACCGACATTCAAATATTTGACACTTTTGAGACAAAACATTGCAATCTATTGCAGATTAAGGACAGGGGTTGAGCGGTATTTCCCAAACCAAAACTTCAAAGATTCAACATTGGAAAAATTGTTCCAACAGCACAAAAATGGGTGGGGGTAAATTTGTTTTTCAGCGGTCAGGCCCCGGCTTTGCCGGAGTAAATTTTCAAAGTCGGTGTTTCGTTCTGAAGAGACATATGGTTCGTAAATGTACACTCACTTGCTGATTTTTCCGATTTTTGTGTTCACCATTTTGATTTATAACTCATGAGAAAAAGGCATTTCATCGGAGGGAGCTGATTGCTTGCAAGTGCATTTGTGAACACAGCGACTGAATCGACACGAGTCCTTTCGGGTCTCAAGACAAACCGACCCATGTAATTGTCTCCCACGAACACAAAAATGCAGATGTTCAGGACAAGAAAAGGAATTTGTTCATCCTAAATCAGCAAACTTGTACAAATCTCAGAAAGTCAAGTGAAGCCAGTTTTGTCGAAAGACGTGATTCTGGGGTGTATGCAAAACACGCATGAGGGCACACTCCAGCGCGCCTGTGGGTAGGATCTCACGATGCCTGACTACGATTACGAGCACAAAGCTGTTCCCTCTCAAATCGGCAAGACTTCGTCCAACCTGTTTGGTGGTGAGGATCCAAAACACAAAAAGAAACACATTTCACGGGTTTTGCACACACAACCACAATCCAACTGAAGATATCTGGTTTGGCATCGTGAAGCCATCAACATGGAAAGTGGAAATCGTAAAGTGTGTAAACTGTTTTCCCTCGAGGCGCAGATGAAAATCTTGTCTGATTGCTCGTTTTGGCGAAAGTCAGTGTGATGCGCTAATGTAGGATCAGTGTCTACGCAAAGAAATATCTCTCGGTGGATCTGTAGTACTTGATCTATTGCGAGTGTCACTGTGATTAGACGAGCAGAAAGATAGAGGGCCTGGGTAGGTAGCCTTTTGTTATCTTTGTCACCACAACACGATTTGCCTTTTAGTGAAAGTCATTCAACAGTGTGGTGGGTGTCATCTGAGCCAAATGCAACGAGCAAAGACAAGTATTGTATGAGGGAAGCATCTCCAACGAGGGTCTCATTGAGCCACACATGTATGTTAGTAAACTGGCTGCTTATCAGGCGAAGACACGGGTTGACAGTGATGATCAGCGATGTCCCCCTCGGACACGGTGCGCTTTGTCTTTGGTCTGACGGGCAATTAGATAGGCATCGGGAGGACGGCGCATCGCGACTGTTCCCAGCCTTATCAAGCACCTCCTGAGAGACAGATGTGGCGGGCCGGAGTGCTCCCAAGGCTCCTGCTCCCTCTCTCAAATCACCGGTTATCGTTGCCGAGGTGAAAAGTTCCTCCAATTTAGGTGAATACTGTTGTGATAGAGATCACGAATGTCCCTCTTTTGACGGAACTGTGTCTTGACATCGGCACCAATTCATAAATGCTCGCTGGTGTCTGTCAAACTGCTAAACGCAGCCCTGCGAGGCTTTTGGGTTTCGCAGACAAATAGGCGTGCCTTTTGGCAGGCACATGTTTTGTGTTTTGGGAGCAAAAACTTCGAACTCACTTTGCAAGCTGTGTTTTTTCTCAACGGATGCACAAGCGGAAAACTGAGACCTCGTCGCGCAATTAGTTCCGCACCTGCCCAGGAGATGTCTGCTCTGAACGCGCACCGTGTTGCTTTGTTTCTGGCATCGTTCAAAATCTGTACGATATCTCTTTGGTGGTCGCACGAGAGTGAACAAACCATAATGGAAATTTGTTGTCTCCTGTGAAGTCTTGCATAAACGAAGGAACACTGCAAATGAAGATACCGTGGTGTAAACGAAAGGATTCTGTGATTTCCGCCGCATCTCCATGTCACTTGCGACAACTCGTCACTTCTGTTTCCTCGTCGTCATTTGTCCGCGTACCACCGAGACATAGCGATAAATCACCCTGTCATAACAATAACATATTCTTACAATTTGAACCCGTCTGTCTCTACCTGCAATCAATACATCTAATGTATCTGAGATGGCCACTTCTCTTATCAAATGGGTTTGTTGTTATGTTAACCTATCAGCTGCAAGTGAGTACTTGACATTTTCATTGTGTAATTTATAATGTCCACCAGTTCGACAGACGGACTGACTTCACCTCAATCTATTGTACAGTGATGTTCGTTGTGATAGGAACAGCTTGACTGTTGACCTTGGCAATATTAATCATACGTGTCACGAAGACGGACAGGTATGATCAAGTGAGAACATCTTTGGTTATTTTTTTCATGCCAGTGACTCGTCGACAGGTAATTGCTCTTGAGAAAGAAGCACCATTGACAACGGAATAGTTTCCCTCAAAAAGTCTCAGTACTTTCTACTTTGTTTTCAAACAGGTAAAAAGTGTGGGACATCAAGGCTTGTATATATTTCAGGTTGAACTTCAAAAACAAATGAAAAGATTTTGAAGAAACGTTTCTCTGACAAGAAGTTTTTTTGATTATCATTTTTGCTCTGCACAGCCAGATTCATGTTATGAATTTACACAGCAAACCTTGAAGCCAGTTCTGTTTTGAGCTAAGTTCACGCTGTGTTTGCCGGAGAGCAGTGAAACCTGCACAGAAAGTGTCGGACATCTGCCGATCACAGCTTTTCTTGAGTTGTTTCTCAAGCATCCACGCACATCTTTACGCTCGTACAATACACTCAAATTTTGAACGACGTTTTGGAGCAAAGATCCGTTGGTTGGTGCTCAACAGTTCAATGTTTCTGCAGAAATGCGAAATGGTGGAGGACACTGTTGTGGGCTTGGTGTAGGTGGCACATGTGGCCCAATGTCAGTGTAATCAGCGATACGATAATTGTTAGCTTTGTCACCTGTCGGTGGTGCAGTTTACCTCTCATACTTGGCAACCTACACTGTTCAGTTGGACCGTCTGTGTTTGGATAAAACTCATCGTAATGCCAATATGACATCGAGTATCATATTAATTTCCCTTTGTAAACCAGGCTTGGTGTTTGATAACAGATGATAAAGCCGGGCACTTGAGATTTGTGTGGGACATATCTCGCAGATGGTCAGAGATATGACTGGCCAGGTATCAGTGGAACAGTAACCAGCAACAATTGGGCTCGGTCCTCAAGTGCTTTCTTTTACTGATTGGCTGAGGTCATGTAAGTGTGAGGACCTTCGTGTTAAATCGGCTACAAGAAGCTGAGAGTGCTCTTCATGAGAGTTGGAGATAATTTCGATGCTTTGTGGGTGGCATGGTGAAATATGTCATTGAACTTCGGCATTGTTTGTGAAATGTCATATCATTCCGTCTGTTTTTACAGACAAGTTTTCGGTTCTTATCTGTCTCGTCTGCTCCGCTGAGGACTCGAGCACCAAGTCAAGCCGCTGCTTCACAGGATGTTCCGGACATGAATACGAGAATACGAGAATACGGAGGTTCAGCAAATAGTCGGTGTTCGGTCCATTTCGGACGTGCCCCAATAGCCGGATCGGTGACACAGATGCCGCGCGTGTGGTGGAAATTATTCCTTTGTGCTAAACCCCCCAATCTTGAGACATTTGACTTTCCGCTGTGTCACAACTGTACGCGAAAGTCAGCCTGAGCCTTTCTGTAACAAAATTTATTTTGTTTCTCATAACAGACGTGGATTCAAAGTTAGTTCAAACTTCACTACTATTGCAATAACCCTTTAAATTACAATGCAGTCACAGATTGAATCTAAAAGAACGCTCACGTGCATAAAAAGCACACAATACAATCAGTCAACAATGTACACTATTGCTGTAGAGAAATCCCGTTTTAGGATTGTAAAGTAGAGATAAATTAAGCCAGTCAAACTTTTGAGATTCTGTACAAGAGGTTTGGTATGTTACAAAAGAGAAAGAAGAACTGCAATGACTTCCAACACTCAGCTACGCTTGCGCAGCTGGGTTTCGAACTTTTTGCATTGAAATGGAAATTGTCGTGGAAATATTTTACGCCTCGTAAATGTGAAAAGCTCGAATTGACGTGAGACTCAACACGGCATTTTCGGTCAGATAAGATGACCAGAGATGATTGCAAATTTGCAATTTAAATTGCTCAGTCAACTGCACATGTTATTTTAAATTACAAAGAACATGAAATTCAGGTGAAGCAAGTGTTGCACTATCACAGAGTATGATTTACAAGATCAAGATACATTCATTGAGAAGCAGTTTAAAACTTGAAAAAGGTTTAAATTTCAGTCAATTCATTTTGGATTTCGCAGGTCACATAAAATTGTCAAATGAAATGGACTAGCAGCACACACGAGAACATTTGTCACTCAGCTGACCGGATCAACAGGCCATCGTCGGTCTGAAAGAACAAGTGCAGAAAAAGACGTGACAGATCGTGACGACGTCCACATGCGTTGCGTCGTCAAAATTATCAAATCATTTTCTGAACTGGAGGCACTGTCCAATCAAGATTTCAAAGAACGTTACCCTTTCTTCTGTCCCACAGTTCACAGGCATTCTTGCAAGGCAAAGGGAAATGTCTTGTTACCTTGTGGGAACTGGCCTGAAGGCTGTAGCTTCGGTCAAGTCAGGGTGCTGGGCCCCTGGCCGAGCTGGTCCTTCCGTTGAGCTTCTGTTTCCAGGATGACCTGTGGAGTGAAGTGACATTGTTTTGTTGGAGACAGAGAAATAAAATGTTCAAACGAGGAGAACGTGACCGTCAGCAACATTTTTTTTTCCCGTGCGACAGGCATAAAACCTCACCATTCATCTGCATTGACGCAGCCTGTAGTTTGAGCAGGTCGTGATGCGCTCGCATGGACGACTGCGTTACGTTTGCCATCGGTGCGGCGACAACGTGCGGCGTGGTGGCAGCGAGTAGGTACGGGTGAGCGTGTGCCGCCGCCGCCAAGGCCCCGGGGTGAAAAGACAACGGGTACCCGCTGGGGATGCCGAACCACGGAGCCCCACGCAGTCCGTTGAGATAAGCCGGGTGTGGCGCGACGCCAGGCATCGGGGACATGCCCACGGGGTGGGGAGGGTGGCCCATCGGACCCCCGAGGGACACTGAAGGCCTGATGGGGATTATATGACTTGGAGGATGGGGTGTCACACGTGTTGGGGACTTCGACCTGGCGTTCGCTCTCTCCGACGACGGCGATCTTGATTCGTGCGAGTCGCTCTTGGAGGCTGACGTGGACGCAGCCATTTCCGCCACTGACCAGATTTTGGGTTTCTCCGGCGACGGCGCCTGGCCGTGCGGTCGTGGTGCGAGGTGCGCTCGGCTTGGGGCCGAGGACGTCGTGGGGACTTGTGGAGAGTGACTCGCAAAGGCAGATGTGGTGGTTCGAGAGATATCACTGTGCTCCGTGCTGGGAGGAGGAGTACTGCTGGGAGAGTTGTGCGCATCTTCAGGATTGTCCTCCTCCGAGAGCCTGTTGCCGTCGCTCGGCGCATCAGACGGAGATTCGTTGTCTTGACGGCGAGTCACGTTACTGTCCGGGAAACTCTCAGTTCCTGAAAATGAACGGTTACAAGTTTCAGAAGCGGTACATAGCGAACACGTACTTGTCGTGAGCAGGTCGGCACAAATGTGCACGTCCTGAACACGAAAAGGACAGATCATGTCCACGTGGAAACGTTGCCAGGTTGTGGCCTGAATATTCCCAGCGCATCTGTCCTTCAGCAGTTAGCGTCACCAATTGCCTTCGATAAAATGTCTATTAGAGGTGACCAGGTCATCTCTTTTGCAACAAACATCTCATTTCGTGAACAAAAATCTCCCGCGACGATTTTGAAAGGCTAAATTGTGTGTATGGCCTATCTATCCATGTCCATGTCGACTGGTCTGTAAACAGCTGTAGGCAACATTCTGTACTGCGAGGGACTGACCAAACTTGGACTTGCACATGCACATGCGAATGTGAGGCGTGTTTTTCAGCCAGTCATGTTCAAAATGTCCGCAAAACAATCTTCTTTCCTGTTTGTGAAGAAGAATCCGACATCATTCGGATTTCCGTCAGTCAAAGAAGAAACCAAAAGTTGAGGCATCTTTGAGTATCTGATTGCTGCGCTTTGTGGTTGGTTTGGCCCGTGCATTGAGCGCTGTTTGCGATAAAAAGCAATGATGATTTCAGTTTTCTATCCCAATAGAAAGGAACACTCGTGATTTGATCCTCACCATCAGACAGAACTTCAATAAACAAACGCCCTTGTTTATAGTTTCTTTGCAAGAACTTCGCAGCTGATGACACAATCGCATTGTGTTGGTTAAAAACCTGATCTCCGACCATTGTCGTGTAAAACAAGTGCTAATGAGAACTGCACCATGTGTGTTATACTTGGGTCGAGTTTCAAACTGCACCTTGACGTTGTGATCTGTCATCAATAGCGTGTTGGGGAACGAAACACCAGAAATTATAAATGAAGGATTGGGACAAAAGAGCCACCAGGCCCGGCACACCGCAGCTTTTTGAGCTGTAAATTACATTTTATCGGAATCACCTGTATGCTTGCTCATGTTCAGCACATCAACTGAGGTGATCAATAAAAGAAAACAAAACGGCGGATGGTTGAAACAGACCTGCGCACTCCAAGTTGCGGCGTTTTATCGATAATCCGGAGACGGCTTTTGAGATCTACTTGTCATCACTAAATGTCATTCTTTTGTTCAAGCTGTATCGCATCACTGCATTCACCTTTCAGAACACGCTATAAATTTTGTATCTTTCCGACTGAATGCTGAGGGCTGCCATACCAAAGGTGTTGTTACCTTTGACAAATGGATGCCGTTTGTCGAACGTGGACGACAATGGCCAATTCCCCAGAGATGCGCGTCCCACTGTAGACGTCGTTTAATTCGGTGGTTTATGATGAGCAAATTGTTTCTGAACAACTTACCACCTTACCAAGCTCACACGCAGGAATTAAATAATAAATGGTGAAATGACAGGTTGTCTGCGACACTGCAGCGAACAAAACAAATAGGTATTGACTGAGAAGACTCCACGGTGGTGTCAGGTTACCGCTCACTTTGTACTCCTGCCACTACAGATCACAGGTAACACGATCGCTCCGACAACGTCTCTCATTTGTTGTTCACAAATGTGTTTCAACAAATAATTGATCATATCCACAGTGGTGAGTTGCTTTTGGAAAAGGCCACTCCCAGACAGCATCCAAACTTGATCCTCGGCACGAGTACATTGTTCTCTGGGGCACAGCCAGATTCACTGGTCAACGGAAAGTGGGCTTGACGTACTTGGGGTGCGATTGGAAACCCCTGAACCTTTGTTTGTTGCACCAAGAAAGTTTAAATTTGAGTGATTTTATTTTTTATTTTTTTGAATTTTGGGTGTTCAAGTGGAAGAATCTACGCGTGTCGTCACAACACGACAAATCAGAACACTGATAACGATGGCACGTCGAGGAAGCCCGACACACCGCAAGTATTCAATGCGCCAGGGAGAAGGATCATCAATCAAAACACTCACCAGCGTCGATGATTTCTTCGTCCTCTTCAACGTCGACCATCTTGGTGAAAGTGTGCATGTCGCTGTCCTCCGTCGTCTGTTTGAGCTTCTCCGCTTCCCTCACGATTGCGTCGTTGTCAATTATGACATCGTCATCGTCCTCTTCATCTTCAGGTCTATTCCTTGGAGACCAGGTCATCTTGTTCTCTTTCTTCAGTCTTCTCCTGGCGTTTGCAAACCAGGTGGAGACTTGAGTCAGAGTCATTTTTGTGATGATGGCCAGCATGATCTTCTCTCCCTTGGTTGGGTACGGGTTCTTGCGGTGTTCGTAGAGCCACGCTTTGAGCGTGTTGGTGTTCTCTCTGGTCGCATTCTTCCTCCTCGCCGCTGCGCTGAGATCTACACCGCTGTAACTGAAAAAAAAAGTTTTCAACGTGTGAACATGTGCAGGAAAACAACGACGAAGGACGACCACCTGGGAGAGCATGATCAAGTTCTCTGTTTCATTTGGAGGTGACCCCAGTCTGAGTCTCAACCGGGGCTCCCAATCTTGTCTCCAAATCTTGTCATATTGGAGAATGGTGATGTCAAGTGACTCAAAGAAGAGTGGCTATTTTGTTGAAAAAAATCTGTGGAATTTGTGGGACTGTGTCAGTGAATGTCAGAACATTTCCTCTGTGGTTTAGAAGTCATCTTGACTCCCTTTTGTTGTGGTATGGAAATCTTTCAGATTGTTTCGCTCACCAAACCCATTGGTATGACAAAGGGGGTGGTTCAAGTTATTTTCCGCGTGTTTTGAATGGCGGAGAATCTACTCATCTGGTAAGGTATGGAATGATTCATGAAGCAGCAGACTTGAGCGAGACTTGAGCGAGACTGGGCTCGAGCGTGATTAATTCCGCTCTCAACTTCACACAGATTGTCATCTCTGCGAAATATCACTTTTGTATTTTCTTGGCTCCGCACTGAATGTGCACCACATATTAAAAGTTGACCCTTTGTGAAGAAACATGCCTAAGATTTGATAATGTGAAGCGATGGCGACACTGTTTTGAGATATGGTTTTGACTTGTTGCTCCCTTGTAAGGCTCCACCGTCTCATTATGGGTTCAGACCCTATTTAGTCAACAATACACCGTGTTCCCAACGTTTAGCGATGTCATCTTTGAAGCGACAGTTTTTATTTTCCACTCACTTTTTCAAACTCCTGCCCCCCTGAAGGTTGTTATCTATTCCTCGCATGTCTACCCCGATTCCAGATAAAGCCAAACCACTTGAACACGCTAAAAGGTGCGATGCGCCCTGACAAATGGCCTTTCTGTAACTGAGACGCGCCGGTTGTTATAACTCACAAGTTACAGCCTTGCTCTATCCATTACGACGATAGACCCCATATTTATCCTTTTTCAGTCGGTCGCGGAGGCGTAGGAGCATTTTACACGAGGCCAAATTTGAAAACACATTGGCTTCAAGCTGATGCAAATGTTTGATAGATTCACAAGCGTGCAAGTTGGGGCTGGGAAGGTAGACATTCAACGAGGGACAAGGCGGAGGGGAGATGACGATGACAAACTGCGTCGAGTCCGTATGTTGTGCCCAGTGGCGCTGGCTTCAACCCTATCGCTCCCTGGCATCAGGAGATGGCTTGTGTAGCATGCATACCCAGAGGTGATACGGGCAGACCTACCTGTAAGGGTATCCGCCGAGCGTTCCCGCTTCGTACGGGTAGTATGACAGCGGCTGCGGCGCGACCAGACTGCGGAGGCCGTCCGGGCCTTCCTTCAACTCGTAGGGGGGATTCTGCAGAATACACAAAACCGAACAATGCTTCAGCCAGCAATTGCAGTGCGGTATCACCGGCTATCAGCGACTTGATGTAAAATGCCGGTGTTTTCATCAGAAAATTGTAGGTTTGAGCAGGACATTAAGTTGTAAGGGGATGTAACTTTACTGGTGTGTACCGAGAGAAATGAAATTGAAGCATGATGAATGTCAAAATTAAGATCAATGGGGGATCGACCACAAAAGTTGACTTGAAGAAATGCTTCTGATATCTGTTCACCCCTTTTGTGGTGCTCGTTTCGAGTTGAGACATTTGAACAGCTTCCTTGTAATCCGCTTTGGCTAGAAATTCAAAACAGTTACAAAACACGTGCTTGCGCCAACGTGAATTCGAAACCTGCAAAGCAAACGTCGTGAAAGACCTTTGGAGTCTTTGTTTTCTTTTCATGCAGTTTCAGTTGTAAGCCGTCCAATCTCAAGGCTCTCGCTCTCACTCTCACCTTTCTTGCACTCGAGTCTCACTCTCACTTTCATGCACACACTGTCACTCATGCTATTAGATTCTGAACACATCTCTCTCTCTCTCTCTCTCTCTCTCTTGTCTCTCTCTCTTGTCTCTGCCTGTCTCTCCATCTCAGTCAGTTTGTTCGCTACATCTTGTTATCTTGTTCAAAGCTTCTCCTCCATCAACCCGACGAGCTTGGAGAGCAACGACTTGTTCTTTCGCTCTCAGCTAACTCTGGATGAAGTTGGCACCTTCCGCAGAAAATTGTATCCAACAAGTTTTTGACCTGATTGTTGACGCTAAAACGCGTGTGAATTAAACTCACCAGGGTCGGGTAGAGCGTGGTTGCGTCGCCTCCGAGTTGCGCCAGACTCTGCGCCGCCGAAGCGGCGTAGTGGCCGTACACGCTTTCTGCGGAGGCAGCGAGACCCGCAGATGGGGCGGGCGGGGCGGTGGCGGCGGCGGCCACCGCCATGCGCGAGTAGGCGCTGCTGGCGGCGAGCAGCGACGCCGGGTACTGGCACGAGCAGATGGTTTGGCCGGTGGCCGGGTCGGTGAGGACGGGCCGCCCGCTGTCGCAACACGGGCTGCCGAGGCCAGGAGCCGGGGAGCGCGGAGCCGGGGAAGGGCGACTCGTCGCGGACGGTGACCGAGACATCAGGAGCTGTTGGAAGAGAAGCCCGTCGAGTTGTCAAGGCCAAGTAAAATCACAGAACAATGACATGCCTTTGCAGTTTTGGGTTTTGTGCGCACAAGTGTCTTTTTCGTGAAGCAAACAAACCACACTTGGGCAACTGGGCATGAAAGACAAAGCTCAGTTTTTTCGACATCACGAAGCCCTTCGCTTTGTTTACCACATTCTTTGGTCAGTTTTTGATGCTGCTAATCGACAGAAGTTCGCTTGACTTCCGACTCTGATACGAAAACCGTAATAAATTTTAATTGGATTTGAGGAACAGATGGACGGCACTTCTGATGTGCCAGATAAACCCAAAACCGCAAATTGACCTTTCATAGCTCCAGTTTCACGGAAGGTCAGACTTCAGGAGTCAAGTTAAACGATGCGCTCTCCTCACTGCAAACTGCTTTGCGTTGGAAAAATCGTGGCGGTTCCCTGCAAGCAATTCTCCTGTCTGTTCGTTTAGTTTTTCCAGCAGGGCAGTTTGCTGGAGATTGAGAAAAAGTAGCATCACTTTCCACAACAGGGGACCAACCGTTGGGTGATTTCGATGAGAAATTGATACAGATACACGCGGAGCGTGGATGCCGGGCACCCGGGAGAAGAATCACCGGCACGACCGCAATGATCGTCATGCAACCTCCCGGCCACTTGGGAACAACGAGAGTCGTTAGCGCCCGACTCACGAGAAATGAATGGCTGCGGCCGACTCGCGGCAAATGGCTCCTGTAACTGGAAACACTGGAGCCGGGACTCAGCGTCTGCTGTTGCACGAAAAATTGTACAATGTTGCAAAAATGGACGGCCATACCTGTGAATTGGATGTCGTGGTAGGTCTTGCTGAAGGTGGGACTGGTCCACTGCTGGTGTTGGGTGCGGTCACCTGCCGAAACGGCACCCGGATACCGGGAAAAGACATCTTTCTGTTAATTTGCCGTCCAATGCGACTCAAAGTCAGCGCCGCGTCATTTTAGAGTCAACTTTGTCATCCGTGTTGCGCGTCACTGAGTTTTCTTCACGTCCCTGATGGTTATTCCAAAAAGTTTCTTCCTGTTCAACTGTTTATGAAGATTGAAGATCTTGAGCAGCAACAATTAAAAGCAGAGGCTGTTGCACCTCGCTGTAGACTTTGCACGCCTCTGATGCTTTCTTCTGCTCTCGAGTTGTTCAACCCAAAGTCGCACAGGCACCTCGCCCGATGATCACACAACTGTAAATGCAGGCAAGAACGGAACACGGGAGTAAGTGATGTTAAACAAGAACATCATACATGAGTTTGTCAAAGCCATTTGCCGAGTCAACCTGTCAACAATGCGAGCATGTTGCACATGATGGGCCCATGATGTATGCTAATCAGCCAATAACACTCTTGTTTCGGCCTGGCTCCTCCCACTTAGAGTTTCAGCTGTTAGTCATCGCTCCGCAGGGCTTTGAGCAGGCCTCATCGCTTTGCAGAACATCCCGTGCTTTATGAGATCAAGTCGGTGGCGAAGACCAGAAGCCTTTGGACCGAGGCGTGTATTAACAGCAACACGCCAAAGCAGTGATTAGTGTTGAGCCCTTGAGCAGTGATACCTCCTTTAGCTGTCTGCGTGAATGAAGCCTCTGCAATGTGAGGTGATGGGAAGGACACAACGTCTGCACGTTACACTGTATAGTTGGGGATTTGTGCAGTTTGAAGAAGCAGTGATTTGATATTTTACGCTTGTTAAACTTTTATGAAATGAGGAATTTGCTTCATGACTTTTGATAAGTTGACTCAATAGAATCTATTTTGCAGCTCTCAGTGAGAAAATTGTGATGAGTTGTGGTGGTCGGTGCCTTTGATCTTGGATTTAGGGTCCTGCTAAAATCTTTTAGAAATGATTCAATGATAAACTGAACCTGTTTCCATGAAGAAAGAATCTCGGGACTTTTTATTTTTTGACGCACCCAGTTAGGTGAAATATGCCTGTTCTTTCAAACCATGTAATGACTTGGATGTCGTCTCCTTTGTGTCCATTTCTTGAATTTCTGTAGGGTCTTCTTGTACATCAACAATTTCAATCGGTGAATGATGCAAAGAAGGTGAGCTTTATCAATTCGTCATGTCACTGAACATCTTCCTTCTGTTCCCAACGTCGCCATATTGCATTACAGTTCATCTTCATAAATTTGTGCGGTTTTGTGTGTGTACCACTTTCTAGTGTTGAGGTGCTTCGAGTTGCAAGAAAAGTACACCCTCGCAAGCTAAACTGTGTGAATTTTGTGGACCCTTTGCTTTTTCTGTAACAGATATTTCACGAATCAGCGTTCAATATGTGAAACAGTTGACTTACAACAAGTGAAATATCTGAAAGCATGAAATATCTGCAAGAGACCAATTTCTGGCCAGAGAATGAACGGTCGTGCTCTTGGATTTCATGTTTGAAGATGTTGCACCAGTGGTATAAACTGTAGATATGCTGCAGTTTTTGGCAAAAAAGAACAGACGCCTGGTGCAAATCCCCAACAATGAACGCTCCTGAAGGTTGCTCGTGGCAGAGCAAGGGGCAACATCGAGGGTGGATTGGGCGAACAGTGCGATTGCGCGCTTTTTGTGTTCTGACTGACCACAGTGGCGGCTTGTTTTTGGACAAGGATTTGTGCACACAGTCAGATAGCCTGTTGTCAGCACACCTCTCACGTACACACTGATCTTGTCGATTTCACCTTGGTCGGAAAAAGAGAACACAGCCCATTTTGAAATGGTTGGCCGTTCGGACTTGTAGTGTGTCGTACCCATCTGTAAGTGCAAAGTGGTGAAAGATTAATGGTCAAATAAGTCAAAGGTGAAAAGGAGACATGCAGACATTCAGATGTACATGCACTTGTACGATGAAAAATTGGCCTGTTGCTGGCACTTAGCAGAGCAATTTCACTCCGACGAGTCCGATGAAATTAGGCACACAAACGTTCGGAGACCATTTGAGTTGTTCGAATTGATTGATGTCCCTCACAGTGTGATCCTCGATCAGAGAGCTATCTGGGTGGCCCCTTTTGCGTGCACGGATTCAGATCTTGTGCAGTCCATTCACAGTGATATCAATAAAAACACACGAAGCAAGATTTAGACCTGCGATGGACGCTACTTAACACAATTGTGGGATTTTACTGGACTATTGACACCCGAAATCTGCACCAGAATTACTATTCTGCATTCCTGGCTCTGCATGGGGATGAATAAATCATCACATCGATTATGAGTTTACTACCTCTCATAATTACCATTGCTCTTGGAATTACAATGTCCAGGTACACATATTCATCAAAGGGCTCGGCCAAGGTAACACTGACGGGCCATAAAACTGAAGCTATTTGCTGCCTTAATGTCCTTCCTATGGTGCCATTTCCTCCAACTAATGATGACAAGTCGTTAGTGTATCCGTCGCAAGTGTTTTTCCCTTGTCGGGTTCTGAAAGAAGACTGAATCCAACTGGTGTGAATGAGATGCAGGTCTAACAGGGAAAGTGAACTCAGTATACGTTTTGTAGGTGGTTTAAATTAAAACAGGTGGTCATTTCGAAGGTCATTAGCAGGCGGTCACTGTATTCCTAAACAGTGTTGGTTTTGGGCCTGTTTGACCACATTTGAACAAACTATATATTTTGTGCGCATGACAGAAACTGGTTGTGTACTTTTCACCCACGGGCACAGTTTCAAAAGTGTTCGCACTGTGCCAAATATGTGATAGCTGTACAATCCACACAAATACGAGTTTGTTTTCGACCTATTGAATGTTTCTGTTCAGGTGGACTCAGATCGTCTTGTACAACATCAGATCTTTTTGTTGTTTCGCTGTTTGCCTCAACCTTGTGATTCTCATGAGGGTCAAGGAGATTGCTGCTTACATTTTTGAAAAAGCACAACTGTCCATTTTGCAGCACAAACGAACCTGACCTGACATTGCCTAATTTTTCCAAAAGTTTCATCTTTCTCGAAAACAGACTCTCCGTCACAAACAATTTTTCCCTTCACAAATGTGGAAATTGGTCCAAAGAAGAACTCTTACACCTGTGTCTGAACGCAGCGTGGTTTCTTGGAGATTTAGCACCATCGAGGTGGGTCACTCGGATCAGAGACGGATCGAGCGAAATGTTGTCTGTTTGGGGCGACACAAGACAAACGGTGCACAATAACAAGGCCAAATACCTGAATGTTGCGCACAAATTTTTCCATGGAGAACGGCTGATGTATTTGATACAAATAGACAAGCTGCATGAATCAATTGAGCTTCATTAACTTCTCACAATGCCACCTCATACAGCAGGGTAATGAAGTGAAAGAATCATTTTGGTTGTTTTAATACCTGCTACAATCAAAAATAATTGGCAAAACTTTTTCATGTACGACATAAATTCCCGCATTGCAGGTGTGCAAGGGAATGTGATGAAAATAAGAATTGCCATCCAAGCTAGTTGACGACACCTTCCCTTCACAGGAACCCTGGTGGGAATGTTGATATACTTTTCAAATCGAAGATGAGTGAATCTCTTTGAAGTAGTTGATACTGCACAAGAAACTTATTCAAGGAAACATGATTTCAATCCTCTTTGAGCTGACAACGAAACTCTGGAGAAGTGGAAATCAGAGTTGAAATCTGTTGGATCTGGACTGAATTTAAAATGTGTTTCTACTCGTTGCTCGAACACCAGGCCTATGTTGCAAACAACTGGAAACTCGTTTCCAAAACAAAATGTGTGAATTCTGCTTTCACACGGATAGAAAAAATATCTCGACGCAGGTTGCGCAGATGCCACACTGAAAGCCATTTTGGACAAATTTTATGCCAATAGGTTGTGGGAGAAAGAGACGAAGTGACACCAAGTGAACATTCCCCTGCCTGGCTTGAGTTACCCACCCCTGTGACTCAGCTGACCCTCAGAACATCCAACTTCTGACTTTTAACAGCAGAAGACAACATGTTCACATCTGTGTGACAGTGACAAATATGAATCTTGTCAGAGCAAAAGTTTACATCTTCAGCTTGTTTTCACAAACATAATGCACGGTGTTTCTGCAATAGTTTAAGTGGAGGTAATTCTGCATCAGCGCTCCGCGGGGGACTTGCATCCCTCATCACACAAAATTAATAAGAAAACTTCGGTCTTTCGCAGCCGTACATACCAAGTACACAGCTTTCTGAATCAACACTCAATAAATTTGACACTTTTTTGGTTGAAATAATCTGTTGGTGTCTTTGATGAAGATCATATATTGTGAAAAATGTCGGCCCTGAAGTTCTGAAAGGCAACAGATTTCATTTTGCAAGAGCGCTACATTGTTAATTTACATCTATTCATCATTCTTCATGAAAAGAACTGTTAACGTACATCACAAATTGAGCTCGTACGCCGCAAAACAATTTTTTGTCCTTCTTTGGGTATTCAATTACACAGCTACACAGACGCGAGTCTCCAAATTCGTGCACCAGTATCATGAAGCTTCAGCGCAACTGAAGGATACTCCCTACACTGCATTGTCGGTGTCAATGCAACTGAAAGGTCTGTGACCATCGTAAAGGCGCATGTTCTGTGGGGACAGGGGAAAACACACGTAGAAGCGTACGTATTTCGTGACGACGTTATGTCAAAGGGATGACAACGGACAACGGTACTCGAACACAAGTGAGACAAGCCATTGCAGCGTTTGTCATGGCCAACGAGTTCGAGCTCTGAGTGACTGTGTCCTTCGCCCGAACACGGACATCGCCCAATGGCGAGTTTTAGCAATACGTCCGGTCCTTTTCTGACATACCCCAGTTTCCAACTGTCACTCATCATTGGCTCTCAGGGCTAAATTAACCCCGGTAGTTGTCTGTGCTACCGATCTGGCAATTGGGGTGCCGCACGTAAAGTTTTTTCCCCGAAACCAATTGCTTTGGACTTGCTTCCCATGTCGAGTCCTGATCTGGACTGGGTCCTCCCCCCCCCCTCACGCTCAATCTAGATCCGCCAGATCGTCGTGTTTTATGTGACCGAAAGACGATTTCGAACAATTCTACACAGTAGGATATCTCAAGATGTGCTGGACATCCTGGACGCAAAATGTTGCGAGCAAATTCCTGGAGGAACAGGCGCCATGTCTGAAGTGTCATCATTTTACAGGTCTGAAAATTAAAAATCGGTTTGATGAGTTTTTGGAGGAAATGTCTCACCCTTCTTAGCCTGAGGAAACGAAAGATCGTACTGAGAGACAATTAATCACACCGCGGGTGTGATGCTCCAACAATTTGTTCCTATCCGACCGATGACTGATACGAGCAATGATGCCGCCTCAGCGGGAGTACGGCTGAAGGCGCGCAGTTTCCACGTAACCTGATGAAAATTTACTCTGGTTCAATTACATAGTCATACCAAATGCACAGCTGGATACGGAGATGGGTTCTCTGTTGCGGAGGTGTGTGAGATGTTGGTGCTGCTACCAGTGCACCAACAGGGAAACAGCTCCTGCACAGATTCTGTCGCTCCCAGCAAAAACCTCGTTGTCATGTGCCTCAAAAACACAAAACTGTACGCACGTTCTGTTCGTCGTGAGGTCCTTTTTGACCTTTTTGTCAGCAACACAACACCACGCATTTGTGTTCCTTTTGTTACCCGCCTCTTGTGATTAATTTCATACCCGAGTTGTTCCCAGGATGTTCAATGCGAATATAGGAAGTCAGGCGAAATCGATTTCTTGTCATTTGTGATGTATCTTGTAATGTTTACGACACAAGCAATTCGTGACCAAAATGTTGAAGGCAGTATCACATTAAATCTCGCTTTATTTTTGCATCTTAGAGGACCTCAAAAATTCGAGTCTCTTGAAACATGCTTCCAAAATTAGGACAAAACTTCCCCCGCAAAAATGCCATTGATCAGAGGTGTGAACATTTCGGTGTTTGTTTTCGCCTGGGCAGCAAATGGAAGTTTGACTGGTGGAAATTTAAAGCCGCTCCAAGTAATTCAAGCTGCAGTTTCCGCACAGATGTGAGGCTTTCGCACTTTCTGCGACTGATAATTTGGCTTCTTTGCCCTTGGAAATTTTATCGCATGTTCAACTGGACCAATTTCCATGTACAGGTGTGAGAAACGGAAATTCTAGATTTGGCTCGGTGATATTCGCAGAACTTTTTCCGACCTATCATCTCTGCTTGCTTGAGTGGCGAGGAGTGAAACTTTTACAGCACAAGAAACCTTCAATACGCGAACTGCAGGGGGTTTGAATACGTTGCTTTTGGCTGGAAACCTAACGCTTTGTACTGAACGCGTTTCTCTGCCAGCAAGATTGATGGACCAGAATATAATAGAGAAAGTTCTGCACGTACCAAGGCCTGTTGTGACAAAGTTTGTATGGTTCATCAGGTGAAATTAAGCATTGATCAATTCTAAATCATTGCAGCTTGTTTTGCCAATGGCATTGTTGTCTGTTCCAAGTCTTTGATTGCACACAGATAGCATCTCGTTCGACAGGGATGTCACTCAGTCCTAACCTGCAATTTCGAGCCACCCAATGCGACTGTAATTTTCTTGTGTTGCCTTTGTCTAACCTGGGTGCCTGTCATGTGTAACATATTGTAGTTGTTGGCATCTGAACTGTAATGACACACCTTTGCTGGTGTAAAATAAAAAATAAACACAGTTTGGGCCACAAACATTGCAGTGCTGTGATCTCAATTGTCCAGAATGGTGCTAAATTATTCATGCCAAACTTAAATATCGTGCACCCTGGTGAATCTCTGATGTCACGCACACATGAATATTTTAGCAGCTTTGCTGTCGATTCTTTTGTCATTTTCATGGCAGAATGAAACACTCTACAAAATGTCCATAAATTTTCGTGGTGGTGTCTGAGCAAAGGCCAAAGGCCTCCATTGATGCCAACATGGGTTTTTGACGTCTGAAATCTTGTAGGATGTTTTGGTTCAGACGAAGTCCCATGGTGCAACCTGCCAAAAGTCTTTTCTTCCCATTTCACAACAATGGGTCTTTTGGGAGAACGTAATGTGTTCCCTTGCGCAGTGCGTGATTTGTATCTGAGTAGGGACGAGCTCTGGTCAAGCTCTCGGTGATCTCTTGTTTGCCACGCCACAGCCAACAGGTCACATATTTGACCCAGCATTTTGTCTTACACCAGGTGCCTAATTGCTTGTCCTTCTGTACATTTAGGCACATTTGTTTGTCCTGTATGATGTACAACGTTTACCAACAAGACAAGGAAATGACTTGGGGGGAATGCTTGTTTCTTGGCATCTCAACATGTTATTCAGCAAGAGCGAAATGTTTTGCCATTCGGTGTCACTGCACTTCTGGGTGCTGGCCAAAAGAAACTTTGGCGTGGTGAAGTTAAACTTTGGTGGTCAATACTTTCATTGTTGCAAATTCCCTTTGTTTGGCATCTGTAGGTTTGTGTAAGGTTTCCAGAACAATGGAGATTCCCCAATCCAGTCTCCGTCTCTGAAGGAACCGTTTTTGTTTCCCGCTTCATGACACGCCCACGAACCGGAGATCACCAAAAATGTCACTGTATTGTTCAGTCTCTATAAGTGTGAAACCGGTTATAAACTCCGCGAATAATCACGCGCAAGATTGCGTCTTTCTGCTAACGTCTGGCTGTCACACTCATGTGACAGTCAACCAAGTCAGGTGCGGCGGTCCAATAACCAACGCAGATGTTTTGTGCCGTGGTGTTAGGTCCAC